>CZKA01000023.1_pt1 | contig 109388 bp, 100 predicted proteins | sample 1657991 | NCBI WGS metagenome assembly CZKA01 (sample SAMEA3501708, study PRJEB10268) | metagenome | biome: nitrite-oxidizing laboratory bioreactor; material: liquid mineral medium | place: Austria | collected 2011-12-21
ACGACGGCGAGTCGCCGGGTCATGGACCGGTCCATCCGGCGAATCGCGTCGTCGAGGGGCCGGTCGGGCCCGATGGTGCGGTCCTCGAGCGTGGCGAGAGCGACCACGAGACGTCGAGGGTCCAGGCCGGGTCGGAGATCGTCGCGCACCACGGTGCCGTGCAGGACGCCGTCGCTGGTCAGCAGGAGCATGTGCACGTGGGGGTCGGCCAGAGCGCGTTCTGCGTCGGCGAGGCACAGCTGCAGGTCGTGCGTCTTCGGGACGGTGATCATCGCGTCGGCGACGGTCCGGTGGGGGACCGGAGGCGGGGTCGGCAGGCTGACCACTCCTAGGCCACGGGTTCGTCGACAGGCGGGATGGCCAGGACGCACGCGCCGGGTTCGGCGAACGGCTGCAGAGCGGTGCCGGTCGGATCCGCGCCGTACTCGCTCAGCGCGCCGCGCAGCATGCCGAGGTGCACGGAGCACACGATGCGCGGGTTGCTGCGGGCTGCCTGGAGCAGCGGGCAGCGGGTGAGGCGGACCGAGCCACGCGAGGCTGGGTGCTGCCGTGGCTCGAAACCCAGATCGCCGAGCAGCTCGACCGCGCGGTCGCGCGCCGCCTCCGGGGTCGTCGGGGCGGCGCCGCGGCTGCGGGCGAGGTCACGTCCCCAGTCCTCGCCGGCGAGCTCGGCGTCCCTGCGGGGATCCGCACTCGTGCGGGTGATGGTGGCCGCCAGCACGACGGCGAGGGCGGCGTACTCCGCCGCCTCGGTGATCGCGGTGGTGGCTTCGTAGACCCAGGCGGGTCGCCCGCGCCCGTGCGGCTGCGCTCGGGTGCGGACGGCGAACCCGGACCGGACCAGGGTGTCGAGGTGTTCGCGCACGGTGTTGGGGTGCAGCGACGTCGCCTGCGACAGCGCCGCGAGCGTGACCGGCCGTTGCTCGGCCCGCAGGTCGTCGAGAACCTGTGCGGCGGACGCGGAGAGTCGGCGCTCGGGCGACCCGCTGCGGGGCCCGAGCGAGCCTGAGGGCTCCACAGCCTGGGACCTTTGGCCCTCTCTATTTTGCACGGCTTCCACTGTACTTAATTGCGCAGGGTGCACCACCGTCGGTGGGCCGGTGAGGAGACTGACATGACGGACACGGACCGGGCCTCCCAGCCCGACCCGTCGGCCTCGACGGCCCGGACCAGCGGGGCATCGAGATCGCCCTGGCTGATGCTGGCCATGGCGACCATCGGGTTCGCGCTGAACTTCTGGGCCTGGGCCCTGATCAGCCCACTCGGGCCGCTCTTTCGCGCGACCGGCAGCATCGGCACGCTGAGCGAGTCCGACGTTGCGCTCCTCGTGGCCGTGCCCGTGGTCGTGGGTTCGCTGGGCCGCATCATCGTGGGTGGTCTCACCGACAGGTACGGCGGTCGGGTCATGTTCCCGATCGTCTCGGGGGTGACGATCCTGCCGATCCTGTTCATCGCGTTCTTCGCCCTCGACTCCTACAACCTGCTCCTGTTCGGCGGCTTCTTCCTCGGCATCGCCGGCACGGCGTTCGCCGTCGGCGTCCCCTTCGTCAACGCCTGGTTCCCACCGGAGAAGCGAGGACTGGCGATCGGGATCTTCGGTGCCGGCATGGGCGGCACCGCGATCAGCGCCCTGACCACGGTGAAGCTCACCGATCACCTGGGTGCCCGGGCGCCGTTCCTGATCACCGCCGGTGTGCTGGCCTGCTACGCCCTCGCGGCCTGGCTGATCATGCGCGACGCCCCCGGTCGGGTCGTGCCCACCACGTCCCTGGTGTCGCGGATCTCCGCCAACGCCCGGCTCCCGATCACCTGGCAGGCCTGCCTGCTCTACGCGGTCGCGTTCGGTGGGTACGTCGCGTTCTCGGTCTACCTCCCCGCCTACCTCAAGACCGCCCACGACCTCACGCCCGCCGACGCCGCCAACCGGATGGCGGGGTTCGTGCTCATCGCCGTCGTCATGCGCCCGGTCGGAGGGTGGCTCGCCGACAAGTTCGGGGCCGTCCCCGTGCTGGCGGCCGGTTTCGGGGTGGTCGTGCTGTGCGCGGGCATCTCCGCGGGGACCCCGCCGCTGCACGGGATCGGCACGGTGGCGTTCCTGGCCATGGCCGCCGCCCTGGGCTCAGGGAGTGGGGCAACCTTCGCCCTGATCGCCAGGGTCACCGACCCCTCGCGCGTCGGCGGGGTCACGGGTCTGGTCGGCGCGGCCGGGGGACTCGGCGGCTTCGTCCCGCCGCTGATCATGGGCTACGTCTACGGACGCACCGACTCCTACGCGATCGGGCTGTGGATGCTCTGCGTCACCGCGGCGCTCGCCCTGCTGCTCACCGTCACCCTCGTTCGGCGTACCGCCACCCAGGGACAGGAAGTTCGTTGACGCCACCATCACAGAAGTCCACGACCGACATCGGGATGGACGGCGCCGTAGCGGACGCCCTGGTCCGGAGCCGTCGGTTCTTCACCCGGGGGGCCGTCTCGGCCAACCTGCGCACCCTCTCCCACGCGGGCGGACGCGGCGCCGACGACTTCTACCGCGACCGGTGGAGCCACGACAAGGTGGTGCGCTCCACGCACGGCGTCAACTGCACCGGGTCCTGTTCGTGGAAGGTCTACGTGAAGGACGGGATCATCACCTGGGAGACGCAGCAGACCGACTACCCCTCCGTCGGCCCGGACTCCCCGGAGTACGAGCCCCGCGGCTGCCCGCGAGGGGCGGCGTTCAGCTGGTACACCTACTCGCCGACCCGGGTGCGCTACCCCTACGTGCGCGGCGTCCTGCTCCAGATGTTCCGGGAGGCCAAGTCGCAGCACGACGGCGACCCCGTGCTCGCCTGGGAGCACATCGTCGAGAACCCCCAGCGCGCCAAGGCCTACAAGTCGGCCCGCGGCAAGGGCGGCCTGGTCCGGGCCACCTGGGACGAGGCGGCCGAGATCGTCGCGGCCGCCCACGTCCACACCATCAAGAAGTACGGCCCCGACCGGGTCGCCGGCTTCTCACCCATCCCCGCCATGTCGATGGTCTCCCACGCCTCGGGAGCCCGCTTCGTGAACCTCATCGGCGGCTCGATGCTGAGCTTCTACGACTGGTACGCCGACCTCCCCGTCGCCTCACCCCAGGTCTTCGGCGACCAGACCGACGTCCCCGAGTCGGGGGACTGGTGGAACGCGGGCTACCTGATCATGTGGGGCTCCAACCTCCCGGTGACCCGCACGCCCGACGCCCACTGGATGACCGAGGCACGCTACCGCGGCCAGAAGGTCGTCGCGGTGGCCCCGGACTACGCCGACAACGTCAAGTTCGCCGACGAGTGGCTGCCTGCCAGACCCGGCACCGACGCCGCGCTGGCGATGGCGATGGGCCACGTGGTCCTCAAGGAGTTCTTCGTCGACCGGCAGACGCCGTACTTCGCCGACTACGTGAAGACCTACACCGACCTGCCCCACCTGGTCCGCCTCGAGGAGACCGCCGACGGTGACCACCACGCCGGCAAGTTCCTCACCGCCGCCGACCTCCCCGACCATGCCGGCGACGAGAACGCCGCCTTCAAGACCGTGCTGATCGACGCCGCGACCGGTGAGGCGGTCGTGCCGAACGGCTCCCTCGGCCACCGCTACGGCGAGGCCGGAGTGGGCAGGTGGAACCTCGAGCTCGGCGACGTCGACCCCGTCCTGTCGCTGCTCGAGACGGCCACCGAGTCGGTCGTCGTCCGGATGCCGCGCTTCGACACCGCCGACGGGGCCGCCGCGGACCTTCCGCGCGGCGTACCGGTGCGTCGCGTCGGTGGGCACCTCGTCACCACCGTCTTCGACCTCCTGATGGCGCAGTACGGCGTGGGCCGTCCCGGACTGCCCGGTGCCTGGGCGTCCGGCTACGACGACGCGGACTCGCCGTACACGCCCGCCTGGCAGGAGTCGATCACCGGTGTCCCCGCTGCGACGGCTGCCCGGATCGGGCGCGAGTTCGCGGCCAACGCCGAGGAGTCGAGGGGTCGTTCGATGATCGTCATGGGGGCGGGGACGAACCACTGGTTCCACTCCGACACGATCTACCGCGCGTTCCTGACCCTCACCAACCTGACCGGCTGCCAGGGCGTGAACGGCGGTGGCTGGGCGCACTACGTCGGCCAGGAGAAGGTCCGCCCGATCACGGGCTACACCCAGATCGCCAACGCCCTGGACTGGAACCGCCCGCCGCGCAACATGATCCAGACGGCGTTCTGGTACCTGCACACCGACCAGTTCCGCTACGACCAGTTCGGCGCCGACACCCTCTCCGCAACCACCGGGAAGGGACAGCTCGCGGGCAAGTCCACGGCCGACGTGATCGCGCAGAGCGCCCGGATGGGCTGGATGCCGTCGTACCCCACCTTCGACCGCAACCCGCTCGACCTCAGCGACGACGCCGCCGCCGCCGGGCAGCCGGTGGGGGAGTACGTCGTCGCGCAGCTCAAGTCCGGCGACCTCGACTTCGCCGGTGAGGACCCCGATGCTCCGGGCAACTACCCCCGGATCCTCTCCATCTGGCGGGCCAACCTGCTCGGCTCCTCCGGCAAGGGCAACGAGTACTTCCTCAAGCACCTGCTCGGCACCGACTCGTCGGTGCGGGCCACCGAGACGCCCGAGGACCAGCGCCCCGTCGACGTGACGTGGCGCGACCAGGCACCGGAGGGCAAGCTCGACCTGCTGATGACGATCGACTTCCGTCAGACCAGCACCACGATCTTCTCCGACGTCGTCCTGCCCGCTGCCACCTGGTATGAGAAGCACGACCTCAACACCACCGACATGCACCCGTTCGTGCACTCGTTCAACCCGGCCATCGCCCCGCCCTGGCAGACCCGCACCGACTGGGACGCGTGGCAGAGCATCGCCGAGCGTTTCAGCGAGCTGGCGGCGACCCACCTCGGCGTCCGCAAGGACGTCGTGGCGGTCGCGCTGACGCACGACACCCCGGACGCGATGGCCAACCCGCACGGAGTCGTGCGCGACTGGAGGAAGGGCGAGTGCGAGCCGATTCCCGGCGTCACCATGCCCAGGCTGGTCGAGGTCGAGCGTGACTACGGCGCGGTCTCCGAGAAGATGAACGCCCTCGGCCCGCTGGTCGACACGCTCGGGGCCACCACCAAGGGCGTGACCTTCGAGCTGGGCAAGCAGGTCGACTACCTGCGCGCCAAGAACGGCGCCGTCCGCGGCGGCGTGGCCGACGGCCGGCCCTCGCTCAGGAAGGACATTCACGTCTGCGAGGCGATCCTGGCGATGTCCGGGACCACCAACGGGCACCTCGCCACCCAGGGCTTCAGGACGCTCGAGAAGCGCACCGGCGTGCGCCTCGCCGACCTGGCCGAGGAGCACGAGGGCAAGCAGATCACCTTCGCCGACACCCAGGGTCCGCCCGTGCCGGTGATCACCTCGCCGGAGTGGTCGGGCTCCGAGACCGGCGGTCGTCGCTACTCGCCGTTCACGATCAACGTCGAGCGCAAGAAGCCGTGGCACACCCTGACCGGCCGGATGCACTTCTACCTCGACCACGACTGGATCACCGAGCTGGGTGAGGGGCTCCCGGTCTACCGGCCGCCGCTCAACATGGCGGCCCTGTTCGCCGAACCGGCGCTCGGCAACGTCTCGGACGGTTCCGGTGGTCAGGTCGAAGGGCTGACGGTGCGCTACCTGACCCCGCACAACAAGTGGTCGATCCACTCGGAGTACCAGGACAACCTGTTCATGCTGTCGCTGTCGCGCGGTGGCCAGAACATCTGGATGAGCGACCGCGACGCCGCCAAGGTCGGGATCGTGGACAACGACTGGATCGAGGCGGTCAACCGCAACGGCGTCGTCGTGGCGCGCGCGATCGTCTCGCACCGCATGCCGGAGGGGACGGTGTACATGTACCACGCCCAGGATCGTCTGATCGATGTCCCGCTGGCGGAGACGTCGGGCAAGCGAGGCGGCATTCACAACTCCCTCACGCGGCTGCTCGTGAAGCCCTCCCACCTGATCGGCGGCTACGCCCAGCTGAGCTTCGCCTTCAACTATCTCGGCCCGACCGGGAACCAACGTGACGAGGTCACCATCATCCGCAAGCGCAGCCAGGACGTGACGTACTGATGAGGGTCATGGCGCAGATGGCGATGGTGATGAACCTCGACAAGTGCATCGGGTGCCACACCTGCTCGGTGACCTGCAAGCAGGCCTGGACCAACCGCTCGGGCACCGAGTACATCTGGTTCAACAACGTCGAGACCAGGCCCGGGCTCGGCTACCCGCGCACCTACGAGGACCAGGAGAAGTGGCAGGGCGGGTGGGAGCTCAACAAGCGCGGCCGGCTCAAGCTCAAGGCCGGCGGGCGGTTCAAGAAGCTCCTCACGATCTTCTCCAACCCCAAGCTGCCCTCGATCGGCGAGTACTACGAGCCGTGGACCTACGACTACGCCACGCTCACGGACGCACCCGCCCAGGAGCACACCCCGGTGGCGCGCCCGAAATCCCTGATCTCGGGCAAGAACATGAAGATCGAGTGGTCGGCCAACTGGGACGACGACCTGGGCGGCTCCACGGCCACGGCGCACCGCGACCCGATGCTCAAGAAGATCGCCGACAAGGTGAAGTTCGAGTTCGAGCAGACCTTCATGTTCTACCTGCCCCGCATCTGCGAGCACTGCCTCAACCCCTCCTGCGCCGCGTCGTGCCCGAGTGGCGCGATCTACAAGCGGGAGGAGGACGGGATCGTCCTGGTCGACCAGGACAAGTGCCGCGGATGGCGGATGTGTGTCTCGGGCTGCCCCTACAAGAAGGTCTACTTCAACCACCGCACCGGCAAGGCGGAGAAGTGCACCTTCTGCTTCCCGCGCATCGAGGTCGGCCTGCCCACCGTCTGCGCGGAGACCTGCGTCGGACGGCTGCGCTACATCGGCCTGATGCTCTACGACGCCGACAAGGTCCTGGAGGCCGCCTCGACCACCGACGACCAGGGGCTCTACGAGGCCCAGCGAGACGTCTTCCTCGATCCGTTCGATCCCGAGGTGGTCCGCGCGGCGGAGCAGGCCGGCATCGCTCGTGACTGGATCGACGCCGCCCAGCGCTCCCCGATCCACGCCCTCATCAACACCTACCGGGTCGCCCTGCCGCTGCATCCGGAATATCGCACCATGCCCATGGTCTGGTACATCCCGCCGCTGTCACCGGTCGTCGACGTCGTCGCGGAGACCGGTGAGGACGCCGAGGACACCGGCAACCTCTTCGCCGCGATCGACGCCCTCCGGATCCCGGTCGAGTACCTCGCCGAGCTCTTCACCGCCGGGGACGTCGCCCCGGTCGACGCGGTGCTGAAGAAGCTGGCCGCGATGCGCTGCTACATGCGCGACATCAACATGGGTCGCGACCCCGACGCCTCGATCCCGGCCGCCGTCGGCATGACCGAGGAGGAGATGTACGACATGTACCGACTCCTGGCGATCGCCAAGTACGACGAGCGCTACGTCATCCCTCCCGCCCATGCCGAGCAGGCGCACTCCCTCGAGGAGCTGTCCACCGAGTGCTCGGTCTCTGAGTACGGCGGTGGGCAGCACGACCTCTTCGGCGAGGGGTCGGGTGCACCGACCCCGATCGCGGTCGAGAACTTCCAGATGCTGCAGGACCGCCAGACGTCCGACTCGCTGGCCGGACCCGAGCACAAGGGTTCGCGGGTCAACCTCCTCAACTGGGACGGCAAGGGCTCTCCACCCGGCTTGTTCCCACCGAAGGGGGACGAGTCGTGAGCGCGCGACGGCCGAAGCCCACCCTGCCGCGGGAGCAGCTCACGATCGTGTGGCAGTCGGTCTCGCTGCTCCTCGACTATCCCGACGAGCTCCTGCTCGCCCGGGTCGGCCTGCTCCGCTCGGCTGCCGCGGGCGTCCCGCAGGGGATCGGGGACTCGCTGCGGCGCTTCCTGGACCACCTGGAGTCCACGCCGTTGCCGGAGCTCCAGGCCGACTACGTCGAGACGTTCGACACCCGTCGGCGCTGCAACCTCTTCCTGACCTACTTCGCCCACGGGGACACCCGGAAGCGAGGCATGGCCCTGCTCCGCTTCAAGCAGACCTATCTCTCGGCAGGATTCGAGCTCGGTGACGCCGAGCTGCCCGACCACCTGTGCGTCGTCCTCGAGTTCGCCGCCACCGGCGACCAGGCCCTCGGACGCGACCTGATCCTCGACCACCGGGCCGGCCTCGAGCTGCTCCGTCTCTCCCTGCGCGACCTCGGCTCGCCCTGGGCGGATCTCATCGAGGCCGTCACCGCCACCCTGCCGCCCCTGCGAGGCGACGAACGCGACGCCGTACGCCGACTGGCCGCCGAGGGACCTCCCGAGGAGGAGGTCGGGCTCGCCCCCTTCGCCGCCCCGCAGTTCAGCCCCGGTGCAGCGGGCTCGACCCTGCTGCCGATGCCGTCCTTCCCAGGAGCACGCGCATGAACGAGTTCCTCTTCGTCGTCGTCCCCTACCTGTGCCTGACCACCTTCGTCGTGGGGCACCTGTGGCGCTACCGCTACGACAAGTTCGGCTGGACCACGAGGTCCTCCCAGCTCTACGAGAACCGGCTGCTGCGCATCGGCAGCCCGCTGTTCCACTTCGGGATGCTGGGGGTCGTCGGTGGGCACGTCATCGGCCTGCTCATCCCCGAGTCCTGGACGGACGCGGTCGGCATCACTGCGCACACCTACCACGTGGTCGCCGTCTCGGGAGGTCTGGTGGCCGGCGTGATGACCGTGGTCGGGCTGGCGATCCTGGTCTACCGTCGCCGTACCGTCGGACCGGTCTTCTCCGCGACCACGCGCATGGACAAGGTCATGTACGCCTTCCTCGCGGTCGTGATCTTCCTCGGGATGTGGAACACGGTCGCCGGCTCGATCCTGACGATCAGCGGTGAGTACGACTACCGCGAAGGCGTGTCCGTCTGGTTCCGCTCGTTCCTCGCCTTCAACCCCGACCCGGCGCTGATGGCAGAGGCTCCGCTCGGCTTCCAGCTGCACGCACTCGTGGCCTTCGGTCTCTTCGCCCTCTGGCCGTTCACCCGGCTGGTGCACGTCTTCAGCGCACCGCTCGGCTACCTCACCCGCCCCTACATCGTCTATCGCAGCCGCGACGACGACCAGCTCGGCAGCCACCGGCCGCGTCGCGGCTGGGACCGGGTGGGCTGAGCGGTGGAATCGCAGAGCGAGTCACTGACAGGGCTGGTCCAGCGCCACCTCGAGACGGCCAGGGCGGCGTCGAGCGGACGCAGCGCGCACACGGTGTACGGCGGGCATGCGCACGTGCTGCGGCAGACCCTGATCGCACTCCGGGCCGGCAGCAGCCTCGATGAGCACGAGAACCCGGGCGAGGCCACCCTCCAGGTGCTGCACGGCCGGGTGACGCTCACCGCAGGGGAGAGCCGGTGGGACGGGGCAGCGGGGGACATCGTCGCCATCCCCGACTCCCGTCACGCGCTCGACGCCGTCGAGGACTCCGTCGTGCTGTTGACGGTGGCGAAGGCGATCAGCTGAGCCAGCCGTGCCGGCTGGCGATCAGCTGAGCCAGCCGTGCCGGCCGCAGGCATCGATGGTCAGAGCGCCGGAGAGGGACTACCGTGCAAGAGAAGCGGCTCGGGCACTTCCCGACCCTCAGGAGAAGTCATGCTGAACGACAGCAAGGTCACCGCCAACATCCCTGCCGCGGACCTCGACAGGGCGCGACGCTTCTACGCCGACATGCTCGGCCTCACTCCCGTCGACGAGAACCCGGGTGGGCTCGTCTACACCACCAACGGCGGGACCAGCTTCTTCGTCTACCAGACCGAGTACGCCGGCCAGGCCGGCCACACCGTCGCTCAGCTGCATGTCGGCAACGTGGCCGACGAGGTGCGCGACCTGAGGGCCAAGGGTCTCGAGTTCGAGCGCTACGACATGCCTGGCGTGACCTGGGATGGCGACGTCGCCTCGATCGAGGGGATGGGCAGCGCCGCGTGGTTCAAGGACAGCGAGGGCAACATCCTGTGCCTCGACGACGCGACGATGGGCTGAGCAAGCCGCTAGCGCCGCTCGTGCCAGAGGGCCAGTGCGGTGCGCGAGGTCAGGCCGAGCTTGGCCAGGACTCGGCTGATGTGGTTCTCGACAGTGCGTTCCGACAGGGTGAAGTGGCGCGCGATCGCAGCGTTGCTCATTCCCTGGGCGACCAGTGCCGTCACCTCGGCCTCTCGAGGGGTGAGCACCGGGTCTCCGTCGCCTGACCCGAGCAGCGTGTCGAGCTGGTGGACCAGCGGCGCCATGTCGAGTCGCCGCGCCAGCTCGAGGGCGCTGAGGGCGTGCTCGCGGCGGGCGCGCGAGCGGGTCGGCTCGAGGGCGGCGAGCTCGGCGAGGACGTACGCCTTCGACGGGAGGGCGTGGATCTCCTCGACCTTCGTCAAGGTGGACCGCAAGTGCTCGGCGGCCGTGGTCAGGTCACCGAGCATGCGAGCCAGGCGGCCGAGAACCAGTCCGACGGGGCCTTGGTACGGCGCATGCGCGTAGGCCACGACGTACTGGTTCTCGAACGGCAGCAGGGTGGCATACAGCTTGGCACCGTTGACCTCGTCACCCAGCCAGGCGCAGACTTCGGCGGCGTCCGCGATCGCCATCAGGAACTCCGGTGCCTCCACCGGCACTGCTGCGACCTGGGTCGCGAGCGCTCGCCACTCGTCGGCGGCTTCCGCGTGGAGGCCGGCAACCTTGAGCGCCACGCAGAGCCAGGTGCGCGCGACGAAGGGCAGGTGGTCGACCTGCGCGCGCACCGCCCCGAGCAGGGGCTGCACCGTGCCCTGGTGGCGCGCGGCTTCGAAGGCGAAGGGCAGCCGCAGGAACGCAGCGTCGCTCTGCTCTCCTCCGAGACTGGCAGCCTCGTCCACGAGGCGTACGACGTCGTCGAACCGTCCGTCGACGAGTGCCTGCGAGGCGCGCACCAGCAGCACCCGTGACTGCCACGCCGCACCGAGCTGCTCTGCGAGCACCGTCAGCGCAGCGAGCTCGCCGACCAGTTCCGCGCGTCGGCCGTTGGCGGCGTGGACGTCCATCGACCACAGCCGGCCCCACGCCTGCATCTCCCGGTCACCGACGGCCCTGCCCAGCGCCACTGCGTGGCGTGCGAGGGCCAGGCGATCGTCGGCCAGGAGCGGGTTCTGAAGGGAGGCGATCCGCGCCTGGATCTCGACGAACTCACCCTCTGCGCCGTTCTCGCGCTCGGTGTCGACGTGCTCGGGCATCTGGAACACATCGCGGGTCACCTCGACCTGGGCCGCCACCCGTGCCGCCGCCTCGTGGGCCGACGGTCCGGCACGGTGCAACAGCGCGAGAGCGTCGCTGGCCAGCGCGTGCACCCGCGCGCGCACCAAGGGATCCACGGGCCGCCGGACCAGGGTGGCGGCAGCCGCGACGAGCGACGGGTCGGTGCTCTCGGTGCAGGCCTCCACGACCGCTGCGCAGGCGCGGACAGCCTCCGCCACGGCGCCCGCGGCGTACTGCTCTCGAGCCCGGCCCAGCTGCTCGCGCAGATCGTCCTGCATTCCACCACCGTAGGGGTCACGAAGCTGTGCTGTCGCGGCACGGTGAGGGGCCTGAGTTGAGTGGTTCCCCTCATGTGCACCCAGCATCGCTCTCCCTAGCCTCGGGTGCATCCGCCTGTCGATCCCAGGAGACCACCATGACTGCCCACCCCGTCACACCGACCCCGACAGCCCAGCCCCTGGATCTCGACCTGCGTGGCACCCTGGTGCCGGGTCTGCTCACCGTCATCGCCGGTGCGGTGCAAGGCGACGGTGCGGTCATCACGGCGGCCTACCGCGGCGCCTCGCCGGTGAGCGACGAGCAGTTGTCGTTCCCGTGGGACGGCGCCACCGCGATCACCACGTCACTGCTCTGGGGCGCCACCCAGGTGCTGATCGTGGTCGGCTTCCTGGCATTCGCGCGCAGCGGAGCGGCGCCCACCACGGCCGGGCGCGTCGGAGGGCGCCTCGCTGTGGGCGGTGCCCTGCTCTTCGTGGTCGCTCACGCACTGTCGCTGGTCGCCCACGACGCTGCCCTCGATGCCCCGATCTCCGTCGTCGTGCTGTCCTGCTTCGGCATCGGCACCCTGCTCTGCGCCGTCGGCTTGATCGTGGCAGGCGCGGCGGCGCTGCGGTCGGCAGTGTGGTCGGGCTGGCGCCGGTACGCGCCGCTTGCCCTGGGAGTCTGGATGGTCGTGATGATGCCGTTGCAGTTCACTGCGTTGCTGCCGGTCGCGGTCGGCGTCTACGCCCTCGCCGTCATGGCCCTCGGTCTGGCCCTGATCGTGGAGAGCCCGGCGTGGCGAACGCGGCAGTGACCGCAGCTGGGCGATGGACCACCGCTGCCGAGATCGCTACCGTCTGTCATGCCAGCGTCGTCCGACGCGTCGGCGCTCGGGCAATCTCGGCCAGGCGGTCCGGAGGTGCTCATGGTGGACAACGGCTCCCGCTCGGTCAGTGCCTTCGACAGGCTTCCGAAGGTGGAGCTGCACTGCCATGTCGAGGGCACCCTACGGCCCACGACCTTGGTCGACCTGGCGGTGAGGAACGGCATCCAACTGCCTACCGCCGACCTCGACGCCCTCTACGCCTATGACTCACTCGACGGATTCTTGAACGTCTTCTGGCTGGGGCAGTCGACGTTGTGCACCCGGGATGATTGGGCCCGGCTCGCGTACGAGTCCGTGCTCGACGGTGCGGCGCATGGAGTCGTCTACCGGGAGTCGTTCTTCACCCCGGCCCGGCATCTCGCGTCCGGCCAGCGCCTTTCCGACATCGTCGCCGGAATCGACGAAGGTCTCAGCGCGGGGGAGGCCGAGACCGGCGTCGAGTACCGCCTGATCGGAGACATCGACCGCGCCTTCGGTGCGGGTGCTGGGCTCGAGTTCGTCGAGGGGCTCGTGGCGCTGCGGCGAGCGAACGCGCCGGGCATGCACCGCGTCATCGGTGTCGGGATGGATTCGACCGAGCGCGGCATCGATCCTCGCATCTTCAAGCCGGCCTACGATCTCGCCCGGTCCGCCGGGTTCCGGCTCACCGGACATCAGGGCGAGAACTCCACCGCAGCCGACATCGCACTCGTCATCGACGAGCTCGGCGCGGAGCGGATCGATCACGGACTCCCGGTGTTGGACGACCCAGAGCTGACGGCGCGCATGGTCGGCGAGCAGATCCCCATCACCGTGTGCCCGACCTCGAACGTGCTCATCTCGAACTCCTACAGTCGGCTCGATCAGCACATCCTGCCGGACATGCGCGCCGCCGGGTTGTTGGCGACCGTGAACACCGATGACCCCGCGTTCATCGCGCTCGATCTCGCCGCGGAGTACGCCGCCGTCGCGGCGGCCTTCGACTGGGACTGGGACACGATGGTGCAGCTCAGCCTCGATGGCGTCGCGGCCACCTGGCTGGACGAGACCGACAAGTCGGCGCTGGCCGACCGCGTCCGCCGCTCCGGCGCCAGTCTGCGTGAGGAACGGTAGCTGCGGCGGTCTGGTGGACCCTGATCACGGGCGGCGACGCTGCGTCAGGCGCGCGACCACACCACGCCGAACTCGTCGGTCAGGGTGTCGCTGCCGGCGTCGACGCTGAAGCCGATCCCGATCACGCCACGCAGGCGGTTGCCTCCCGGCAGGCAGACCGCTGCCGCTCGCATGAACAGCTGGTCCTCCTCCACGCGAGCCGAGCCCGTGACCAATGCCGGCGCACCGTCGCACAAGGTGGCGGAATCGTCGAAGATGGTCATCGCATAGGCCCGGTTTCCAGACCCCATGATGGTGAGAGTCTGGTGGCTCCCATCACCGTCGATCGACGTCCAGGTGCCGGCGAGATCACCCTGCGCGGCGACGGCTGGTGGTGCGCTGAGCCCGATGAACAGCCCGACGACGAGAATTCCGAGACTGATGATTCGCTTCATGAGCGCTCCTAGGGAGAGACAGGTCAGTCTTCTCCCAGAATTGCGGGTCGCGCAGGTCGAGGGAATAGCCCGGTGGGGCGATGCGAACCCCTGGCCTCCCGGTCCGTGCTGGGTCGAGCGGCCGATAGTCACCGAGGCATGGGGTCGGCGGTGTACTGGGGGTACCAGCCGCGATAGCCGACCCGTCGGCCGAGCACCGCAAGAGGACCGAAGATCACGTTCTGGACGGCGGCCGGTGGGCGAGCAAGCCGCACCTCGTCGCGGTACTCGCGCAGGATCACGGCCATGCTGAGAAGGTTGGGCAGACCCTTGCTGTTGGTCTTGCCGTCCTTCGCCAGACCGAAGAACGTCTCGAAGAACATCTCGGTCCGCAACGCGGGAGCGACCTGGATCAGGACGTGAGCGTCCTCGTGGCCGTCGTTCCACCACGTGTGCGGCCTGCCGACCGGCACCTCGGCCCAGTCGCCGACAGCGAGGGTGGTCTCCTCGTCGTCCACCCGGAGCTTGATGCTGCCGGCCAGCACGCCGAACCGCTCCTCCTGGTTCGGGTGTACATGAGCCGCGGCGGGATGCCCCCCGGGGCGGGCGTACAGGTCACCCTCGACCAGCTCGCCGTCCGTGTCCCCAGCCACCCGCCGCCATACCAAGCGCTCACCGGTGACAGGGTGTTCGAGCTCGTCGCCTGACTTCGCCACGATTGCCTCCCTGTGCCAAAGGTGCAGTCACTCACGGTATCGCTCACTCAGCGTCGAGCACCACCAGATCCGCTCACGCCATCGCACGGCACGCGACCGAGTGCTCCGGTCGTGCGGCACCCGCCCCCAGCCTTTCCCGGCCGATTCTGGGGCTGCGTCCGGGCCCGACGGGTTGTAGCGTCGAGTAAGCCGCAGCCGATACCTTCTGAGGCTCGCGAAGCAGCGACTCGACCACGACCGGCAGGCGGCGATACCCGCCGACAAGGAGGTCGTCTCATGAAGCGGTGGTTCATCCCCATGCTGGTGCTGATCGCTTCAGCACTCTCCCCGGCTGCTCAGGCAGCTCCTCTGGAGCACGAACGATACAGCGGCACCGACTCGTTCGACTTCGACGATTGCGGCTTCATCGTTCACGAAGAGGTGGCCTTCGAAGGGAACTTCCTCCTGAAGGCGCCTCGCAAGGATGGCGCGCCCCCCTACCTCCTCGACAACTACGAGGTGCACGAGACGCTCACCGCGAACGGACGAACCCTGACCATCGACCACCAAGGTCTCTACAAGGACCTTCGCATCACTCTCGTCGAGGGCACGGTCTACCAATTCGTCTCGATGGAAGCCGGCCAGCCCTTCGTCATGCGCGACAGCGACGGCGAGATCATGTTCCGCGACCGCGGGGTCCTCAAGTCGACGTTCCAGGTGGACACCCAGGGCGATACCGATCTCGACAACGACGAGTTCGTGGAGGACAGCTTCGTTCTTCTTGCCGACCACGGCCGTCACCCCGGGTTCTACATCGACTTCTGCAGCGTCCTGGATACGTACTTCAACGGCTGATCCATCGCCAGTCGGAAGAACCATCGACGGATCTCTGACTGACCCATGCTGAGCCGTTCTCCATCGGGTGGACTCGTCACAGGACTCGAGCCAGCATGTCGGTGTGATGCGAGAATCGTCGAGTGGGGACGTGTGTCCTCGAGGTTGTCCCTACTCATTAGAGGTGTCCTGATGCGCGTAGCAATGGCGAGCGACCATGCCGGCCGTGCACTCAAAGCGGAGATCAAGACGCTCTTGGCAGCCGATGGACACGAGATCTCCGACTACGGCACCGACACCGACGACGCCGCAGACCTCCCCGACCACGTCTACCCGGCAGCCCTAGCCGTCGCTCGCGGCGACGCCGACCGCGGAATCTTCGTCGACGGTGTCGGCTACGGGAGCGCGATGATCGCGAACAAGATCGCCGGCATCTACGCCGCGGTGTGCCAGGACCCCTTCTGTGCCGAGCTGGCACGCTCGCACTCGGACACCAACGTCCTGTGCCTCGGCGGCAAGATCATCGGCTCGGCGATCGCGCTGGAGATCGTTCGCGTCTGGATGGCAACGGAGTGGCTCGGTGAGGGCGAGGGCGGCGAGAAGTACGCCCGACGGGTCAACAAGGTGAAGGACATCGATGCCCGGCACCTGGTGCGGTTGGACTGAGCACGCAGCTGCGAGGAGCAGGTAAAGGTGGACCTGATCTGTGGGGGTGCAGTTGAAGCCGAGCTTCTCGTGGAGGTTTGCAGCCTGAGTTGTCGCCGGTAGTCGCGTGCCGTCGTTGGCCCGCAGTGAACGTCCCGCGGACTTCTTGCGGCCTGGAACGACGCGAACCGACTCCGGGGTCTACGTTTCCGCGGGTCAGGGTCCGGGGACCCGCCTGGAGTGATCTCGATTTCGGCCGCTTTCAAGGTCGGGCTGACGCCTGGCCTTGGGCCCAGGACAGCGTCTCGTGCGACCAGGTCTTGCCATCGGCATGGCCGGAGAGCGCGGGGTCAATGAGGCGATTCGCGAGATCGGCGGCGAGGCCCACGGTGCGGTAATCGGCGCAGTGGGGGACAGGCTTGTTCAGCTTCGCGTAGCCGGCTCCCCACGCGGAGGGCACCGCAACGTCGACGAGGTCCTTCTCACGGCTCGACGTGCGTTTCTCGTACTCGGTCATGGTCGCGCAGACCTTGTCGGCGATCTGGTCGACGACGGGGTAGAGGCGGTACTGATGGCTGACGAGGCGTGGCAGCTCCCATGCGTTCGCCGAGTCGGTCGTGGTGACCTCTCCGGTGACGCCGGTGATCCCGGTGCCGACGGCGAGGTCCACCTGCAGCGAGCCCTTGGTGCTGAGCCCGATGAAGATCTCGAACCTGACCTGGTAGCCGTCGGTGTAGGGTGTCGTTGCCGATCGACTGGGTGTGGCTGACGTACTGGAACAGGAAGTGGTCGCCAAGGTCGATCGCTCGGCTGGCGGCTGACCGGCGTCGAGGAGGAGTCCGAGTTCCAGCCGCACCCCACCCAGCTGGAGTACGTGCTCGATTCTCTACGTTCGGACGATCCTGAGGGCTCTTTCGGCGGCGGAACGTAGAGAACCAGCCAGGCCTGTGGAGGAGCCAGGCGGCGGGTGCCCGATTCGGGGACCCTTTCCTCCATGACAGCGGCCGACGGTCCTTCTCGGGTCCTCATTACGTTCGGGGAATGCTCGCCGGAACAGTGATGGCCCCCCTCTGGTCGCCAGCCCGGGTCAAGCGAATTGGTTCGGGCTGACGAGACGAAGCGAAAGGGCCTCTGATCCTGCAAACGTGCAGGTCAGAGGCCCTTTCGGTGCTACGCGTCTGTCAGATGTCGTAGTAGAGCTCGAACTCGTGCGGGTGCGGACGCATCTGCACGGGCAGGATCTCGTTGGTGCGCTTGTAGTCGATCCACGTCTCGATCAGGTCGGGCGTGAACACGTTGCCCACCGTCAGGAAGTCGTGGTCGGCCTCGAGGGAGTCGAGGACCTGGTTGAGCGAGGTGGGGACCTGGTCGATGTCGGCCATCTCGTCCGGCGGCAGCTCGTAGATGTCCTTGTCGATCGGGGCCGGCGGCTCGGTCTTGTTCTTGATGCCGTCGAGCCCCGCGAGCAGCAGCGCCGAGAAGGCGAGGTAGGGGTTGGCCGACGGGTCGGGGCAGCGGAACTCGATGCGCTTGGCCTTGGGGTTGGAGCCCGTGATCGGGATCCGGACGCAGGCCGAGCGGTTGCGCGAGCTGTAGACCAGGCTGATCGGCGCCTCGAAGCCGGGGACCAGGCGGTGGTAGGAGTTCACCGTCGGGTTGGTGAACGCCAACAGCGACGGCGCGTGCTTCAGGATGCCGCCGATGTAGTAGCGCGCCATGTCCGACAGCCCGGCGTACCCGGTCTCGTCGTAGAACAGCGGCTTGCCCTCGTTCCAGATGGACTGGTGGCAGTGCATGCCGGACCCGTTGTCGCCGAAGATCGGCTTGGGCATGAAGGTGGCCGTCTTGCCGTTGCGCCAGGCGACGTTCTTGATGATGTACTTGAACTTCATCACGTCGTCCGCGGCCTTGAGCAGCTCGTCGAACTTGTAGTTGATCTCCGCCTGACCGGCGGTGCCGACCTCGTGGTGGGCGCGCTCGACCTGCAGGCCCGACTTCTCCAGCTCGATGACCATCTCGTCGCGCAGCTCGCCGAAGTGGTCGGTCGGGGCGACGGGGAAGTAGCCACCCTTGTACTTCACCTTGTAGCCGCGGTTGTTGTCCTCGGAGCCGGTGTTCCAGGCGCCGGCCTCGGAGTCGATCTCGTAGTAGCCCGCATTGGCCTTGGTCTCGAACCGGACCTTGTCGAACACGTAGAACTCCGCCTCGGGAGCGAAGTACGCCGTGTCGCCCACGCCGGTGCTGGAGAGGTAGGCCATCGCCTTGCGCGCGATGTTGCGCGGGTCGCGGGAGTAGGCCTCACCGCTGAGCGGGTCGTGGATGAAGAAGTTGACGACCAGGGTCTTGGCGATCCGGAAGGGGTCGAGGTAGGCCGTGGTCGGGTCGGGGAACAGGGACATGTCCGACTCGTGGATCGCCTGGAAACCCCGGATCGAGGAGCCGTCGAAGCTCAGCCCGTCATCGAAGACGGACTGGTCGAACGAGGACACGGGGACGGTGAAGTGCTGCATCACACCGGGCAGGTCGCAGAAGCGTACGTCGACCATCTCGACGCCCTCATCCTTGATGTACCTCAGCAGCTCGTCGCTATTTGCGAACATACGTTCCTCCAAGGTCCGGACGTACGGACGGACCCAAGTCTGTGCGGATGGAAGGTGCGGTGCGGCGTTGCACCGGACCTCCCCGCAAACTATGAATGAGTGGTTTCGTGACCGTATCCGGTTTGTAACGCCCACGTAACAGGTGCCTCGGCTCATGAGACCCGGCTAAGGTCTCGACGTGCCTCCCACTGCCTCCTGGCCTCGCCGCATCCTGGCGCTCTTCGTCGACTGGTTCGCCTGCACCCTGGTCGCCCGCCTGCTCTTCGGTGACGCCCTGTGGGGCCCCCTGGGTGTCTTCGTGGTCGAGGCCACGCTCCTCACCGCGCTCCTGGGCGGCTCGTTCGGGCAGCTCGTGACCGGACTGCGCGTCGTCCGGGTCGACGGCTCCGGCCAGCCCATGAACCTGCTCGGCTCCTTCATCCGCAGCCTGCTGATCGCCGTGGTGGTGCCGCCGCTCGTCTTCCGGCCCGACGGGCGCGGCCTGCACGACCTGGCTGTGGGGTCCGCTGCGGTGAGAATGGCCGATCTGCGCCGTCCGTGACCGCCCGCCGGTTAGATTTGGGTGTCCACCGAGCCTGGTGGCACCCGTCGATCCAAGGGGGATCCTCCATGCTCAGCCGTGTCAACGCCCGTCGTGTCGCTGCCACCGTCGCGACGCCCGTCCTGCTGTTCGGCCTGGTCGCCTGCGGCGGCGACGACAAGCCGGCGAGCGATGCGGCCGCCCCCGTCGCCTCGGGCTCGCCGAGTGACTCCGCCAGTGACCCCGCCTCGGAGAGCCCCAGCGAGGAGGCCTCGGCGGAGGACGAGGCGGTCGAGGAGATCGACGCCGACGACTTCGCCGACAAGATGGCCAACTCGTTCGACAACACGACCACGGCCCAGGTGGCGATGCAGCTCAGCTCGTCGGGCCTGGACATGTCAGCGACAGGCGCGGTCGACTACACCGGCGACACTCCGTCCATGGCCCTGAGGATGACGGCTCCGACCTTGGGAGCGGGCACGATCGACATGCGGCTCATCGACCAGGTGATGTACATGTCGATGCCGATGATCGACCCGAGCGGCAAGTTCTTCAAGATCGACCTGACCGACAAGAACAACCCGATGGGGGAGAGCCTCGGCGACATGAGCTCCTTCGACCCGCAGTCGACCATCGAGAACTTCAGCAAGGGCGTCAAGTCCGTGAAGATCGTCGGTGAGGAGTCCATCGACGGCGAGGACACGACCCACTACAAGGTCACCACGCTGACCAAGGCGATCAGCTCCCAGCTGGGCGGCAAGACGGCCGGGATGCCGAAGACGTTCGTCTACGACGTGTGGCTGGACGGCGATGACCGGATGCGCAAGATGGTCGCCGCGGTCGACAAGCAGACCAGCGTCGAGATGACCATGACCGACTTCGGGTCGCCGGTCAGCATCAAGGCGCCGCCGAGCAGCGAAGTTCAGGACATGCCGGGCATGTGAGGCTCAGCGGCCGCGCATGTTGCCGCGCTGACCCTTCATCGAGGTCGGGATCGGCCCCTTGGGCAGCGGGATGCTGGAACGGTTGGCGTCCAGCGCCTTGAGCCGGTTGAGCACGTCGGTCATGTCGGCGGGCTTCACGGCGCGCTTCATCTTGGTGAGGGTGCGCGTGAGCTTGGGGAGCGGCACCTCACCCTGACCGCTGCCGCAGATCATCTCCTGCACCGGCGTGTCACTCACGACGCGCTCGTGCTTGCGGCGCTCGGTGGCCAGCAGGGGGCGCAGACGGTTGGAGTTGCCCTCGCCGATCAGGATGATGCCGGGCGGGCCCACCACGCGGTGGACGATGTCCTGCTGCTTGGTGAAGGCCACGGCCGGGTCGGTCTGCCAGCCGCGCCGCAGCATCTTCAGCGCTGCCGCGGCCGCGCCGACCTGGCCGTCCATCTGGGCGTACGCCGCTGCCTGGGCGCGCCGCCCGAACAGGATCAGCGCCGCGATCAGGCCGCCGGCGAAGGCACCGGGGATCGAGAAGACGAACTTCGGACCGGGCAGGAACCAGAACAGGCCGAAGCCGATCGCGGCTCCCACGACGAACGCCAACAGCGTCCACAGTCCGATCCGCGGATCGGACTTCTTGGCCATCTTGTAGGTCTGGACGAACTGCTGACGACGGCTGAGGTCCTCAGGCGCAACGGGGCTCGACATGGCTGTGCCTTTACTGGCTGGTGACGGCGAGTGACTCTTCACGGTTCTGCAGAGCCTGACGGTACAGGCGTCCGGCGCGGTACGACGAACGCACCAGCGGTCCGGACAGGACTCCCGAGAAGCCGATCTCCTCGGCCTCGGCTGCCATCTCGACGAACTCTTCGGGCTTGACCCAGCGTTCGACGGGGTGGTGACGGGCCGAGGGGCGGAGGTATTGGGTGATGGTGATCAGCTCGGTGCCGGCGGCGTGCAGGTCGCGCAGGGCCTGGGAGATCTCCTCGCGGGTCTCGCCCATGCCGAGGATCAGGTTGGACTTGGTGACCAGCCCGAACTCGCGGGCCTGGGTGAGCACGTCCAGGGAGCGGTCGTAGCGGAACGCCGGGCGGATCCGCTTGAAGATCCGCGGCACGGTCTCCACGTTGTGGGCCAGCACCTCGGGTCGGGACTCGAAGACCTCGGCCAGCAGGTCGGGCTTGCCGTTGAAGTCGGGGATCAGGTTCTCCACGCCGGTGCCGGGGTTGAGGTCGTGGATGGCGCGCACGGTCTCGGCGTACAGCCAGGCGCCGCCGTCGGGGAGGTCGTCGCGGGCCACGCCGGTGATGGTGGCGTAGCGCAGCTCCATCTTCTGCACCGACTCGGCGACCCGGCGGGGCTCGTCACGGTCGAGGGGTTCGGGCTTGCCGGTGTCGATCTGGCAGAAGTCGCAGCGTCGGGTGCACTGGTCACCGCCGATGAGGAAGGTGGCCTCGCGGTCCTCCCAGCACTCGAAGATGTTGGGGCAGCCGGCTTCCTGGCACACCGTGTGCAGGCCCTCGCCCTTGACCAGGTTCATCAGCTCGGTGTACTGCGGGCCGATCTTGGCTCGGGTCTTGATCCACTCGGGCTTCTTCTCGATGGGGGTCTCGGCATTGCGGACCTCGAGTCGAAGGAGCTTCCTGCCATCAGAGGAGGGGGCTTGGGTCACTCGAGCAACTCTACGCCGCGCCCCAGGGACCCCCAACTCCTGTGTCAGGGCACGTCACGCCTCGTGAACGAGAGCACCGACAGCACCAGGGACACCACCAGCAGTACGCCGAGATAGGCCGCGCCGTCGGCGAGGCTGAGGTAGGCCTCGCAGGTCCCTTGGCCGTTCACGCCGCAGGCCGCGTCCGAGTAGTAGGACACGCCGTCGTTGAGCACCGCGATGAAGTTCGTGGGCAGGAGCCATCGCTCCGCGTCCTGGCCGATGACGCCGACGATCAGGAGTGACCCTCCGACGGCGAACGCGAAGAGGACGCCCAGGGTCGCCACCGTGCTGCGGAACAACATGGTCAGCGCATAGCCCCCCAGCGCCGCGCAAGCCACCAGCAGCGCGCCCCGTGCCGACGAGTTGCGCACCAGCTCCCAGGTGTCGGCGGAGGTGTGCAGATCGCGCATGGACGCCAGCAGTCCGAGGCCCGCCCAGTAGGCAGCCAGCACCACCGCGGCTCCGATGAGGGCGGTCAGGAACACGGCTGTCGCCTTCGCGAGCCACACCCGCAGACGTCGAGGCTCGAACAGCAGCTGGTTGCTCATCGAACCGCTGGCCCAGTCGAGGCCGACGAACGTCGTCCCGATCAGCATCATCAGCCCGACCAGGATCGTGACGACCGCGGTCCCGCTGTTGTCGATCTCGTGCCGGACGTCGAGCTGCTCCCGATACAGGTACCACTCGAGCTGCGGCAGCACCATCTGCTCACAGCTGCCCTCCAGGTCGTCCTGGTCGACGCCGTACCGCCCCGGGTTCTTCAGGCATCGCTTCAGCTCCTTCTGGACGTAGGGCTGCTGGGCCTCCGCGTCGACCTGGGCCTGGGCATCGGCGCGGTCGGAGTCGCTGACCGGTCGGGTGTTCCAGGCGAGCCCGGCGAAGATCACGGCGGGGACCAGCACGCACGCCGCGAGCAGGATCACGACGGCTCGGCGCCAGCGCAACCGGGTGATCTCGACCTGCAGCAGCCTCATGACTTCCCTCCGAGGGTCTCGCCGGCGGTGAGCTGGAGGAAGACTGTCTCCAGGTCGGCCCGCACCGGACTCAGCTCGGAGAGGTAGATGCCGGACCCGGCGAGCAGGCGGGTGATGTCGGCCGGTGGTAGCTCGGAGTCGACCACGAGCGCGCCGGAGGCCTCGGTCACGCTCATGCCGGCCCCGGTGAGCACCGCGCGACTGGCAGCGGGGTCAGGCGTCACGACGCGGTACGCCGTACCGGCGCCGATCAGCGTGTCCACCGCGCCGGAGGCCAGCAGGCGCCCGTTGCCGATGATCGTGGCGGAGGTGCAGACGTGCTGGACCTCGGCGAGGATGTGGGAGCTCAGCAGCACGGTCACGCCCGCCTCACCCAGGGTGCGGATGGTCTCGCGGATCTCCCTGATCCCGGCCGGGTCGAGGCCGTTGGTCGGCTCGTCGAGGATCAGGAGCTGAGGATCCTTCAGCAGCGTGGCGGCGATCGCGAGGCGCTGCTTCATGCCCAGCGAGTAGGACTTGTAGCGGTCCCTCTCGCGGCCCTCCAGGCTCACCGTCTCGACGGCTGCATCCACCCGGCTCGCCGGAGCACCGATGCTGCGCGCGAGCAGGAGGAGGTTCTGACGGCCGGTGAAGTTGGGCGAGAACTTCGGCGACTCGACCACGGCTCCGATCCGGTCGATGACGTCGGGAAGAGCGCGGGGCACCGGCTGGCCGAACAGGCGCATGCTGCCGCGGGTGGCCGAGGCGAGACCGAGCAGCATCCGGATCGTGGTGGTCTTGCCCGATCCGTTGGGCCCGAGGAAACCGTGGACCCCTCCGGCCGCCACCGCCAGGTCGAGGTCCTGGACGGCGACCCGGAGTCCGCCCCGGCGCGAACGGAACTCCTTGCGCAGCCCCTCGGTCTCGATCACGAAGTCACTCATGGTGGTCACGCACCTGGCATCCCCCAGCCGTCGATGGTCCGACGATGGTGCCAGTCGAGGCGTTCGGTCGCCCGGGGGCGCGCCGGTCAGCGGCCAGGCGAGATCAGCGCGACCCGAGGACCGGTCCCCGGCTCCGGCCGAGCGTCGTAGTCGGGGGTCGGGGAGTAGGGCGCCCACGCGAGCAGGTCGTCGAGGTGCCGGCAGACGACGGGTACGACGTCCGCTGCCGTGACCCGGTGACCCAGCTCGCGGCTCAGCGACGTGACGCCCGCGTCGGCGATGCCACAGGGCACGAAACGGTCGTACCAGTCGAGGTCGACGTCGCAGTTGAGGGCGAAGCCGTGCATCGTGACGCCTCGGCTCACCCGGATCCCGATGGCGCCGATCTTGCGCTCGGGTCCGCGCTCGTCGGCTCGCAGCCACACGCCGCTGCGGCCGGGCACTCGCGCGGTCGCCAGCCCGAGATCGGCGCACACCCCGATCAACGCCTCCTCGACGCGGCGTACGTAGTCGACGACCTTCACGTGCTCAGGCAGGGCGACCACGGGATAGCCCACCAGCTGTCCCGGGCCGTGGAAGGTGATCTTGCCCCCTCGGTCGACGTCGAGGACGGGAGCGCCGCCGGAGTCGAACAGGCGCTCGTCGGAGGTGGTGCGCTTGCCGGCCGTGAACACGGGCGGGTGCTCGAGGAGCAGGACGGTGTCGGGTGACTCGCCGGAGACGACCCTGGCATGGACGTCGCGCTGCAGCTCCCAGGCGGCGAGATAGTCGACCGCGTCGTCACCGAGACCGATGACCTGGTGGTGAAGGGGCACCACCCGAGCCTAACCCTGTGGACAACGCGACGCAGGGTCGACCCGGATCGGTGAGGCTTGGCAGGTGACCTTCCGACGCGGACTCCTGCTGACCCTCGTGCTGAGCGGGGTCACCGCCGCGCTGGTCATGGTCTTCTGGCAGGTGTTCACCCAGCCCATGGCCCGCGATGCCTCGGCGTCCACGTCCACCGACGCCACCTCCGCGGCTGACCGCCCTCAGGAGACCCCGGCGCTCGACACCCCGGAGCTCGACACCCCGGAGCTCGACACCCCGGCGCTCGACGTACTGCGCGAGTGGGACCGCCGCCGGGCCCGGGTGTGGGCCCGTGGTGACGTCGCCGCCCTCGCCCGGCTCTACCTCCCGGGCAGCGCTGCCGGCGAGCGCGACCGCAGACTGCTCGCGGCGTACGCCGCCCGCGGGCTGAGGGTCGAGGACATGCACACCCAGGTGCTGTCGGCCGAGGTGCGGATCGACCTCCGGGACCGCCTGGTGATCGACGTGACCGATCGGCTGTCCTCCGGGGCCGCCGTGGGCCACGCAGGGCGTACGGCGCTCCCTCGTGACCGGGCCACCCGCCACACGGTCACGCTGGTGCGTCACCGCGGTCGCTGGGTGGTGCGAGAGGTCAGCTGACCGTGCGCAGCCCGCTCGCGAGAACCTCGGAGACGTCCTCGTCGCGGAAGACGAAGCCCGCCGCGAGGAGTGCCGCGGGCTCCGCACGCACCGAGCCGAGAACCTCCGAGGCGAGGTCGCCAGCAGCCTTGTCGATGATGAAGGCAGGGGCCACGAGCAGGGCCCGTCGACCGACGCCGTGAGCCAGTGCGTCGGTGAACTCCCGGTTGGTGGGGGTCTGCGGGCAGCACAGGTTGAACGGACCAGCGGCGTCGTCGCGGTCGACGAGATGGACCACGGCGCCGACCCAGTCGCGCAGCGAGATCATCGGGAAATACTGTCGACCGTCGCCGAGCCTGGTGCCGAGCCCGAGCTTCGAGAGCAGCGCCAGCTGCTTGAGCGGGGCACTGCGGCGGTCCATCACCGGCGACGTGCGCAGGATGCAGACCCGGGCGCCGGCGGCGGCCGCAGGCTCGGTGGCGGCCTGCCAGGACCGGGCGACCCTGGTCAGCAGGGCATCGCCACGACTCGTGCCCTCCTCGGTGAGGAGGTCGGCGCCGTGGTCGCCGTAGTAGGAGACGCCGTTGCCGGCCAGGAAGGCAGGTTTCGTCGTGGCTGCGGCGATGCGTTCGGCGAGCAGGCGCGTCGTGACCACCCGGCTCTCCTCGAGGGCTCGTGCCCACTTCTTCGAGTGGGGGTTTCCGGCGGTGGGCGCGCCGGCCAGGTTGACCACGACGTCGGCGGCCTCGATCACGTGATCGTCCAGACGTCCGGCGTAGGGGTCCCACGTCGACTCGCCGTCACCGGACGCTGGACGCCTCACCAGCTTCGTGACCTGGTGGCCCTGCTGCGTCAGGGCGGCGGTGAGGTGGGTTCCGAGAAAGCCGGACGCGCCGGCGACGACGATCTGCATGGAGCCAGCCTAGGCAGGCGCACCCTCAGGACGCGGGCTGGTCGAGCGTGGGAACGTGCACGAACCGCACTGGCAGCGCCAGCGTGGTGCCGCCGGTCGCGGCAGCGGCCGCCTGGAGGGCGTCGTCGAACAACCCTGTGGGGTCGCTGCCCGCGGGCAGGTCGCTGACCAGCCCGTAGCGCACCACCACCCGGGTGGCGAACCGGCTCGGGGTGGCCCGCACCCGGGCGAACTCGTCGTCGTGGGCGCTGAGCGTGGAGACGAGGGCTTCCTGGATCTTCGCCAGCTCGGCACGGTCCGCGGGGGCGCCGTACTTCACCTCGACGTCGACGGGGAGCGCCGAGAGCTGGGCGATGGCCCAGCGGCTGGGCCGCTCGGTGAGCACGATCCAGTAGCCGGACCCCGGGACCGTCCTGGGTCTGCCCCGGTCGAGGAAGGCGTCGCCGTAGTGCGCCGCGACCCGCGACGCCACCTTGTCGAAGGCGTCGGCGTGGTCGCGCAGCAGCGAGTTGTCCTCAGGATCGGTCGCGTTGGGATCTCCCTGGATCAGGACGGACTCCAGGGGGACCTCCGGGGGCATGTAGATCGTCGTCGAAGGCGCCGGCTGGCGCGCGTCGGGGGAGGCGTCGTCCGCGCCCGCACAGCCGGTCAGCAGGACCGTTGCGAGGGCGCTCATGACCAGGACCCGAGCACCGTTCATGAGCGAGGCCTCCCGTCTGCCTGTTCGGCAGACTAGGAGGCCTCAGTCACGGGGGATACAGCGGTCCGGTCCCGATCCGGTAACGACCCGGGTCAGACCTCGAACTGACCTGCTTCCAGGCGTGCCTTCACGTCGGTGAGGAACCGCGCGGCGTCCGCGCCGTCGACCAGGCGGTGGTCGTAGGTCAGAGCGAGGTAGACCATCTGGCGCACCGCGATCGTCTCGCCGAGGTTGGCGTCGTCGATCACCACCGGACGCTTGACCACCGTGCCCGTGCCCAGGATGGCCACCTGCGGCTGGTTGATGATCGGGGTGTCGAAGAGCGCACCCCGGCTGCCGGTGTTGGTCAACGTGAAGGTCCCGCCCGACAGCTCATCGGGAGTGATCTTGTTGTTGCGGGTGCGGTCGGCGACATCGGCGATCTTGCGGGCCAGCCCGGAGATCGACAGGTCGCCGGCGTCCTTGATCACCGGGGTGAGCAGGCCCCTCTCGCTGTCGACCGCGATCGCGATGTTCTCACGGTCGTAGTAGGTGACCTCGCCCTTCTCGGTGTCGATGGAGGCGTTGACCCGCGGGTGCTCCTTGAGCGCGTCGATCGCAGCCTTGGCGAAGAACGGCATGAAGGAGAGCTTGACCCCTTCACGAGCCGCGAACTCGGCCTTGACCGAGTCGCGCAGCCGCGAGATCGAGGTCACGTCGACCTCCACGACGGTGGTCAGCTGGGCGCTGGTCTGCAGACTCTCGACCATCCGACTCGCGATGACCTTGCGGAGCCGGCTCAGCGGCTCGGTCTTGCCGCGCAACGGGGACGGCGTGACCGCCGGCGCCGAGGGCGCTGCCGCGGCTGCCGGAGCAGCAGCAGGGGCCGCCGGGGCCGCCGCCGCTTCGCGCGCCTTGGCAGCGGCGTCGAGCACGTCCTGCTTGCGGATCCGGCCACCGACGCCGGTGCCCGCCAGCGCGGCGAGGTCGACGCCGTGCTGGCTGGCGAGCTTGCGCACCAGTGGCGTGACGTAGGTGCCGGCGTCGGCCTCGGCTGCCGGGGCTGCGGCGGGCGGTGCTGCCGGAGCGGGCGGTGCTGTAGGTGCGGCCGGTGCGGCCGGTGCTGCGGGTGCGGCCGGTGCTGCGGGTGCCTCCGGCTTGGCTGCTGCCTCCGGCTCGGCCTCCGGCTCGGGCTCCGGCTCGGGCTCCGGCTCGGGCTCCGGCTCGGGCTCCGGCTCCGGCTCGGCTGCCGCTTCGGGCTCGGGCTCGGGCTCGGGCTCCGGCTCGGGCGCGGCTGCAGCCGGTTCGCCGGATCCGACGACGGCCAGTTCGGCCCCGACCTCGACGGTCTCGTCCTCGGCGACCTTGATCTCCAGCAGCGTGCCTGCGACGGGGGAGGGGATCTCGGTGTCGACCTTGTCGGTGGACACCTCGAGCAGCGGCTCGTCGACGGCGACAGCGTCACCGACCTGCTTGAGCCAGCGGGTGACCGTGCCCTCGGTGACGGACTCGCCCAGGGCGGGAAGCGTGACCGACGTGCCGGAGGACGAGCCTCCGGAGGGGGCTGCCTCCGCAGCAGCGGGCTGCTCGGCTGCCGGCGCAGCCTCGGGCTCCTCGGCGGCGGGCTCCTCGGCGGCGGGTTCCTCGGCGGCGGGTTCCTCGGCGGCTTGGGGCTCCGGGGTGGCTTGGGGCTCCGGGGTGGCTTCCTCGTTCTCCGCGGCGTGTGCCTCCGCAGGGACGTCGGCGCCACCGGAGTCGCCTCCCCCTTCGCTCTCGTCACCGATGACGGCGAGGGTCGCGCCGACCTCGACGGTGTCGTCCTCGTTGGCCTTGATCTCGAGGAGCGTGCCGGCGACCGGGGAGGGGATCTCGGTGTCGACCTTGTCGGTCGAGACCTCGAGCAGCGGCTCGTCGACCGCCACGCTGTCACCGACCTGCTTCAGCCAGCGCGTGACCGTGCCCTCGGTGACGGACTCGCCCAGTGCCGGCAGGTTGACTTCGGTCGCCATAGGTATTCCTTCGCTCGCTTCTGATTCGGTGGTGGAACAGGGTCAGGGGATTCAGCCGTGGGCGTGCAGGGCCTTGCCGGCCAGCGCGAGGTGCGCTTCGCCGAGGGCCTCGTTCTGGGTGGGATGGCCGTGGATCAGGGGAGCCACGTCCTCGGCGTACCCCTCCCAGTTGTAGATCAGTTGCGCCTCGCCGACGAGTTCGCCCACCCGGGCGCCCACCATGTGGATGCCGACCACGGGGCCGTCCTTGCGGCGTACGAGCTTGACGAAGCCCTGGGTCTTGAGGATCTGGCTCTTGCCGTTGCCGCCGAGGTCGTAGGTCAGCGACTCGATGCCGTCGACACCGAACGCCTCGGCCGCGGCCGACTCGTTGAGGCCGACCGAGGCGATCTCGGGGTCGGAGTAGGTGACCCGCGGGATGCCGGTCTCGTCGATGGCGGCCGGTGCCAGGCCGGCGATCTCCTCGGCGACGAAGATGCCCTGCTGGAAGCCCCGGTGGGCCAGCTGGAGCCCCGGGACGATGTCGCCGACGGCGAAGACACCGGGCAGGTTGGTGCGCAGGCGGTCGTCGGTGAGCACGAACCCGCGGTCCATCGCGACGCCCTGCTCCTCGTAGCCCAGGCCGGCGGTCGAGGGTCCGCGACCGACGGCCACCAGGAGCAGCTCGGCCTCGATGACCTCGCCGCCCTCGACCGTGACGGCCACGCCGTCGTCGGTGGTCTTCACGGACTGGAACGGGGTGCTGGTGCGGACGGTGATCTTCCGCTTGCGGAAGGCGCGCTCGAGGGCCTTCGAGGAGGCCTCGTCCTCGGCCGCCACCAGGCGGGGCAGGGCCTCCACGATGGTGACGTCGGCGCCGAACGACCGCCAGACACTCGCGAACTCGCTGCCGATCACGCCGCCGCCCAGCACGATCACCGAGGCAGGGACCCGGTCGAGCTGCAGGGCGTGCTCGGAGGTGACCACCCGGGTGCCGTCGATCTCCAGGCCCGGGAGCGACTTGGCGTAGGAGCCCGAGGCCAGGACGAGGTTCGTGGCGGTGTACTCCGTGTCGCCCACCGTGACGCTGTGGGGTCCGGACAGCCGGCCCTCACCCTCGATGACGGTGATCCCGCGCCCCTTGATGAGCCCCGCCAGGCCCTTGAACAGGCGGGTGACCACGCCGTCCTTGTAGGCGTTCACCCCGGCCATGTCGATGCCGTCGAAGCTGGCCCTCACCCCGAACTGCTCCGAGTCGCGGGTCGCGTCGGCGACCTCCGCGGCGTGCAGCAGTGCCTTGGTCGGGATGCAGCCCACGTGCAGGCAGGTGCCGCCCAGCTTGCCCTTCTCGACCAGGGCCACGTTGAGTCCGAGCTGGGCGGCGCGCAGGGCGCACGCATAGCCACCGGAACCGGCCCCCAGGATGAGGACGTCGAACTGGTTGCCCACCTCGTTGCCAGAGCCGTCGGCCACGCGGACTTCCTCCCACCAATCGAACGCCTGTGTCGTGTCGCGCGCACCATCTTTGCACTTCCTGCCAGCCTGTCCACACCGCCCTCTGGATGGGACACGGCACACTTGGTCCATGAGCTTGTTCGATCGCTTTCGACGCAGACCCGGACGGATGCGACGCCCGGGTGGTGACCTCCGCGGCACCGGTTCGACCACGGTGCGCGCCTCCGACGATGCCGATGAGCAGCACCTGCGTGAGTTCGTCACCACCCGTCGCGGTGTCGAGGGGTTCGTCGAGCCCCGCACCGCGGTGTCCGACGTGACGCTGTTGCTGGTGGCGCACGATGGGGAGTGGACCCGACGACGGGTGCCGTCGGTCAAGTGGGCACACACGTTCGCCAACAAGCACCAGGTGCCGTCGTACGACGCGGCGGTGGTCGGCATCCCGCAGCGGATGCGCGACTACAACAGCAGGCAGAAGAAGCAGCGACCCTAGTCGCGCTCGCCCAGAGCACGCGCGAAGTCCACCAGGGTCGAGACCGCGAAGCCGGTGCCACCGGAGGTGAGGTGACCCGACGGGCCGCCGGAGTTGTACGCCGGCCCTGCGACGTCGAGGTGGGCCCACGGCAGACCGGCCGTGAACTCGCGCAGGAAGGCGGCCGCGAACAGCCCGCCACCCCACCGCGTCCAGTCGTGCTGGGCCAGGTCGGCGATCTTGCTGCTGGTGATGCGCTCGCGCATCTCCTCGGGGATCGGCATCGGCCACAGCGGCTCACCCGCGCTCGCGCCGGCCGCCAGCACGCCCTCGACGACCTCCTCGGAGCCCATCACACCGGCGATCCTGTCGCCGAGCGCGACCACCATGGCGCCGGTCAGGGTCGCGACGTCGAGGATCACGTCGGGCTTGACGGCCGCAGCGCGCACCAGCGCGTCCATCAGCACCAGTCTGCCCTCGGCGTCGGTGTTGAGCACCTCGACCGTCTTGCCGTTGGCGGCCGTGAGCACGTCACCGGGTCGGATGGAGGTGCCCGAGACCATGTTCTCGGCCATCGGGGCGAACGTGCTGACCCGCACCGGCAGCCCGAGGGCGGCGATGGCGAACGTCGCCTGGATGACGGTGGCGGCTCCGGCCATGTCGCACTTCATGGTGCTCATCGACTGCGCCGGCTTGATGGTCAGCCCGCCTGAGTCGAAGGTGATCCCCTTGCCCACGAGGGCGAGATGGGCGGTGGCGCCCTTGGGGGCGTAGGTCAGCTCGACCAGGCGCGGTGGGGCGTCGGAACCCTGGCCCACCCCGACGATCCCGCCGCAGCCGAGCTCCGCGAGCTGCTGCTCGTCGTACACCGTGATGCCGACCTTGGCACCACCACGCTTGGGCTGTGCCTTGGTGAAGGCCGCCTGCGCCTGGGTCACGGCGTCAGCGAAGACAGGAGGGGTGAGGTCACCGGGGGGACGGTTCACCCAGTCGCGGGTGGTCGAGACGGCGGCGGCCAGCACCTGGGCGGCCTCGAAGGCCGCGATCGACCCGGCCTGTCGGGCGCTGGCGCTGAGCACCACCACCTCGCTGACCACCTTCGAGTCGGTGTCGGAGTCGTGCTTGTAGTCGGTGTAGGTGTAGCCACCCAGCAACCAGCCCTCGGTCACCGCGCGTACGCCGGCCGCGTCGTCGGCGCCGAGCGAGAGCGCGACCGAGGCGGCGTTGGTGACGGCCCGTGACGCTGCTCCTGCGGCGCGGCGCAGCGCAGCGCTGTCGGGGTCGGATCCCAGGCCGACGAGGAGCAGCATGGGGGTCTTCACCACGCCGCTCGTCGGCACCTTCACGACCTCACCGACCTTGCCGGTCACCCCGAGCGACGCCAGCAGGGGGCGGAACTTGCGCCCCCACGCCGCGGAGACCTCTTCGGCCCCTGACACGACCGCCGGGCCCTTGGCGGACTTCACGATGCCGACCACCACGGCGTCGGCTCGGGTCTTGGCAGGGCTGGCGTTGCGCAGCGCGTAGGTCGTCACCTCAGGCATGGTAGTCAGCAGCGCTGTGAGACGTGCGAAGCGGTAGGTTCGCGCCATGGCTGATCAGAACCCCCTCCAGTCCCCACTGCACGACCGCCACGTCGCCCTCGGTGCGAAGTTCGCGGAGTTCGGCGGTTGGTCGATGCCGCTGGAATACCCCACCGGCGTGGTGAAGGAGCACACCAGCGTGCGCGACGCCGTCGGCCTCTTCGACGTGAGCCACCTCGGCAAGCTGCTGGTCACCGGCCCCGGCGCGGCGGCGTACCTCAACTCCACGCTGTCCAACGACCTCGGGCGCATCGCCCCCGGCAAGGCGCAGTACACGCTCTGCTGCGACGAGCAGACCGGCGGCATCGTCGACGACCTGATCGCCTACCTGCAGGACGACGAGCGGGTGCTGCTGATCCCCAACGCCGCCAACACCGCCGAGGTGGAGCGACGGCTCGAGGCCGAGGCCCCCGAGGGGGTGAAGGTGGCCAACCACCACACGGAGTACGCCGTGCTCGCCCTTCAGGGCCCGAAGTCCGACGAGGTGCTCACGGCGCTGGGTCTGCCAGCCGGTCATGACTACATGACCTTCGTCGAGGCGGAGTTCGCGGACACGGGCGTGGTGATCTGCCGATCGGGCTACTCCGGTGAGCGCGGCTACGAGCTGATCGTCCGCAACGCGGTCGCCGGCGACCTCTGGGACGCCCTGCTGGCCGCAGGCCAGGAGCACTCCATCGTCGCGTGCGGCCTGGGAGCCCGCGACACGTTGCGCACCGAGATGGGCTACCCGTTGCACGGGCAGGACATCAGTCTGGACGTGACGCCCAACCAGGCGCGGCTCGGCTGGGCGGTCGGCTGGTCCAAGGAGGCTTTCTGGGGTCGCGAGCCGCTGCTGGCGGAGAAGGAGGCCGGCCCGAAGCGGCTGCTGCGCGGACTGGTCGCCGTCGGTCGGGGCATCCCGCGGCCGGGCATGAGGGTGACGCTGGTGGCCGACGTGCCGCTCGCCGAGATCACCTCCGGAACGTTCTCCCCGACCCTGCGCAAGGGGATCGGGATGGCCCTCATCCCCACCATGGTCAACCCCGATGCCGAGGTGGGCGTCGATGTCCGGGGTCGCCGGGAGATCTTCCAGCTCGTCAAGCCGCCGTTCGTCGACACCTCCACCCGTTGAGTTGCCGTTCGACGGGCCACAACGCACGACTCACAGGGCCCGGAGGCACAACTCGGCGAGGAGGGCGGCGGCCAGCGTGATCTCGACGCAGGCACCGTAGACGTCACCGGTCATCCCGCCGAAGCGCCGGCGGCAGTGCCACGCGAGCGCGAGCCCGGCGAGCAGCCCGATCAGGGAGTAGGGCGCCCCGGCCACCCAGCACACCAGGCCGGCCACCCCCAGCGCGATGGCCGCCTGCCACCAGGCCACGGAACCGGCCACGGTGGCCCCCAGCCCCTCGGGGCGCGCGGCGCTGAACCACCGGACACAGACCAGCGGCAGCACGGCCCGGCTGACGACGATCGCCGCACCGACGGCCCAGGGGTCGTCGAGGGCTGCGATCGCGCTCACCTGGACCAGGATCGCCAGCACCAGCGTGGCGACGCCGAACGGTCCGATGTCCGACCTCTTCATGATCGCCAGGGCCTGGTCGGCCCGGCGGCCGGAGCCGAGACCGTCCGCGGTGTCAGCGAGCCCGTCGAGGTGCAGCCCCCGGGTCAGCACCGCGAGCACACCGACCGCCAGCACCGCCACCAGGAGCGGGTCGCCGTCGAGGACCAGGAACGCGGTGGGTACGACAGCGAGCAGCAGCCCGACCAGAGGAGCCAGGGTCATCGCCCAGCCCGCCGATCGGCGATCCACCGAGCGAGGAGCAGGGACCGGCAGGATCGTGAGCGTGCCCAGTACCAACCAGACGGGGCTCACAGGCGCACGGTCCGCCCGGCGATGCACCAGACCACGTCGTCGCACACCGTGGCCACGGCGGTGTTCAGCAGGCCCATCTCGTCACGGAACCGGCGCCCCGACTCGGTCGCGGGCACCAGCCCCTGACCCACCTCGTTGGTCACCAGCACCACGTCGCGCGTCGTACGCCCCACGGCGGCGACCAGCGCCGCGGTGGCAGCCTCGACCGACCCTCCGCCGTCCCAGGCGTCGACCGCGTCGAGCTGACGGGTCAGCCACAGGGTGAGGCAGTCGACCAGCAGCGGACCGCCCGCGCCGTCGAGCAGCGTGACCAGGTCGAGCGTCTCCAGGGTCGTCCAGCTGTCGGTTCGGTCGGCCTGGTGGCGTGCCACCCGCGCCGCCCACTCGGGGTCGTCGCCGACCGGGTAGCCCGTGGCGACATAGGTCACGCCCACGCGTCCCGACAGCATCGTCTCGGCGGCCCGGGACTTGCCGGACCGGGCACCACCGATGACCAGGGTTCTCACGGGCGGAGTCTTGCCGCTGCGCCGCCGGGCCGTCAAAGCGTGCGCGGGCTAGGCTCGGAGCATGACGCTGCCCGACCAGCCGCCCACGTTCCGACCCGAGTCGCCGGCGACCCGGCCGTGGTGGTGGGAGCTGTCGTCCAGCTCGGGCGAGGTGGTCGCCGTCGAGGGTGAGTACGCCGACCAGCGGTTCGCGTCGCAGGCCGACGCGGAGTCGTGGGTGGGGGAGTTCTGGGCCGAGCTGGCCGACCTCGGCGTCGATGCCGTGACCCTGTTCGAGGCCGACCGCCGGGTCTACGGGCCGATGTCCTTGCATGCCTGAGCTTCCCGGGTGGACCTCGTCCAGCCACGCAGCGGGCGGAGTCGTCCACGACACCTACCGGCGTGGCAGCGGCCCCGGGGTGATCGTGATCCACGAGATACCGGGCCTGACTCGAGAGGTGGTCGGCTTCGCCGACGAGGTGGTGGACCGGGGCTACACCGTGGTGCTCCCTCACCTGTTCGGTGAGGTCCCCACGACGATGTCTCCGGTGCCGCTGGCGAAGACGCTGGGCAGCGTCTGCATCAGCCGGGAGTTCAACAAGCTCAAGGTCGGCCGCACCTCGCCGGTGGCCGACTGGCTGCGCTCGCTGGCCCGTGAGCTGCATGCCGAGCTGGGCGGTCCCGGGGTGGGGGCGCTGGGCATGTGCTTCACCGGTGGCTTCGCGCTGGCGATGATGGTGGACGCGTCGGTCGCGGCCCCGGTGCTCGCCCAGCCCTCGCTGCCGTTCGCGATCGGCAGGGCCCGGGCCGGTGACCTGAGCCTGAGCGCCGCTGACCTGTCCACGGTCAGGGAGAGGGTCGCCGCAGGGTGCTCGGTGCTGGGCGTCCGCTACCGCAACGACCCCGCGACCGGGACCAGGTTCGACACGCTGACGACCGAGCTCGGAGACGGCTTCATCCGCGTCGAGCTGGAAGGAAAGGGACATTCGACGCTGACGGCCCACCGCGACCAGGCGGCGGTCGACCGCGTCCTCGACTTCTTCGACGAACGACTGCGCGCTCCGCGGGAATGACGCAAAGCCTTCCCAATAGCCACTAAGTCGCTAGACTTAGCTCATGACTGGGCGACTTCCCGACTTCTTCCTGATGGGTGCGCCGAAGGCGGGCACCACCGCGCTGCACGCTGCCCTGGCGCAGCACCCGCGGCTCTTCCTCAGCCAGGTCAAGGAGCCGAAGTACTACATGTGCGGCGACTCCCCGCCGCCGGCGTACAAGGGTCCGGGTGATGCCCACAGCAACCAGGAGTGGATCTGGCAGCGGCAGCGCTACCTCGACCTGTTCTCCTCCGTGCCGGACGACGTGCTCGCCGGGGAGAGCACGCCGTTCTACCTCTACCACCGTGACGCCCGGCGACGCATCGCCCGCGACCGCCCCGACGCCAAGCTGATCGCCGTGTTGCGTGACCCCGTCGACCGGGCGTACTCCAACTGGATGCACCTGTGGATGGACGGACTCGAGCCTCGCGCCGACATCCTGGACGCCGTCGCGCGCGAGCAGCACCGCATCGACGCGGGGTGGGCGCCGTTCTGGCACTACCAGGGCCTGGGCATGTACGGCCGCCAGGTCGCCGACCTCTTCGAGCAGTTCCCCCGTGAGCAGGTGCTCCTCCTGCGCTACCGAGAGCTCGTCGACACACCGGGGGAGGTGCTGGACCGGGTGTTCGGCTTCCTCGGTGTCGAGTCGGCCGAGATCGGCACCATCCCCTCCGACAACTCCCGCGTCTTCGTCCGCGACGGAGCGCGCGCCCGCGCCATCGGCCCGGTCATCCGGGCCGGCGCCGCCGTCGGCCAGTTCCTCCCACCCGAGGTGTGGCGCACCGTCAGCAAGCCGTTGATCGCGCAGCTGCACAAGAACGGTGACCCTGCCCGTCCGCGGCTCACCCCGATCCAGCGCGACGCGCTGCTCCAGCCCCACCTTCCCGACATCGAGCTGCTCGAGAAGGTGACGGGCGAGTCGTTCGCCGACTGGAAGTCCTACCGGGACGGCGGCTCGTTCGACAGCCGGAAGAAGGCCCTCACGCAGGGCTGAGCGACGTCACCAGGTCGTGGGCGCCGTCGGGGCGGGCCACCTCGGCGTAGAACCGGGTCGAGCCGTCCGGCAGGCGGACGGCGACCGCGTAGCGGAAAGCGCCGTCGGAGTAGGGCGAGCGCAGCACGGGCGCGTTGGGATCGGCCACGAGCTGCCCGGTGGCATCGGCCCGGGCCACACCGGTGACCTCGTGCCAGTTGTCCTCCGCGGTCGGCCGCCCGTCGTACAGCACGACGAGCGGCTCGTGTGACACCACCGTGCTCACTCTCGCGCCGCGGGCGTCCCACTCGCCCGTGCGGGGGCTCAGCACCGTGCCGTGACGGGTCCAGGAGAGTCCGTCGTCGCTCGTGAGGTAGGAGGTCGTCATCCGGTCCTCGTGCTCCGCCTCGGTCAGCGGGTGCTCGCACAGCCACATCTCCCACCGGCCCTCGTGGAGGGTGATCACCGGGTCCTTGACCGCGACCGTGTCGCTGCCGGGCAGCACCACGGTCCGCCGGCCGGTCGGTAGGTCTTCGGGGCGGTCGGCGTCGAGCGCCTCGATCCACCAGTGCTTGGAGTGGGGAGTCGCGCAGGAGAGGTAGAGGCGCCAGCCGCCGTCGGGCCGGCGCAGCACGACCGGGCGTTCGAACGACTCGGCGCCGAACTCGTCGCGGTAGACCTCGCACAGCGGCGTGAAGGTGATGCCGTCGTGGGAGCGGGACACCACCGTCGACACGCCGCGACCCTCGGCCAGCGGACGGCGGACACGGTAGGTGAGGTAGATGTCGTCGTCGACGAGGACGGCGCTGGCCGCACCCGACCAGTTGCCGGGGCCATCACCGGGTGCAGGGACGACCACCTGCTGGTCGTCGAGGCGCGGCAGAGGCAGGGAGTCGAGTTCCATGGACTAAGTCTACGGAACAAGTCTAGTTTCGTGGAGGGCGGGCCAGGCTGGGACCTTCCAGATCCACCGGTGCAGGGTCACCTGCTCGCCGCGATGCTGGTCGGTGCGGGAGGAGACGACCTGGAAGTCGCAGCGCTGCGCGACGCGCTCGCTGTCGGCGTTGCCCTCGATGGTCTCGAGTGCAACCTCGTCGAAGCCACATTCGGCCAACCACGCGCACAGCGCCCGAACAGCCTGCGTGGCGGCGCCACGACCGCGGGCCGACCGGTCGATGGCGTAGAACACCTCCGGTGTGTCGCTCTGCAGGCGTCCCGCGCCGCAGGTGCCGAGCGACCGTGCCCCGTCGAGGACCACGAAGCGTTGCAGCAGCCCCTCCGCAGCCCGCACCAGGTAGGCCTCCAGCCGGCGCTTGGTCTGGGTCTCGTCGAGGTCGGGTGGGTAGTGGGTCCAGCGGGCGACGTCGGGATCGTGGCTCAGTGCCTGCTCGATCGGCCAGTCGTCGACGGTGAGCTCGCGCAGCGCGAACTGGCCGGCTCTGAGCTCCATGCGCTCATTCTGCACCCCAGGCCCTGACTGGGTGTTCGGTCAAACGGGCAGTGGTCGTCCTCGCCCACCGTCGCCCCGCCTCGGCGGGTCGCTCTCACACGGCTTCTGCCCGTTTGAACGTGCAGGCCGCGCGTCCACGCGCAGGGCTCGAGCGCGAAGTAGGCTGCTGCCTGTGCAGGCATACCTCGATCTGGTCCAGCGAGTGCTCGACGAAGGCGTCCAGAAGGGCGACCGCACCGGCACCGGGACGCTGAGCGTCTTCGGCCATCAGATGCGCTTCGACCTCGCCGAGGGCTTCCCGCTGATGACCACCAAGAAGGTGCACACCCGCTCGGTCTTCGGCGAGCTGCTGTGGTTCCTCCGTGGCGACACCAACGTGAAGTGGCTCCAGGACCGCGGCGTCACGATCTGGGACGAGTGGGCCGACGAGTCCGGCGACCTGGGCCCCGTCTACGGCTACCAGTGGCGCAGCTGGCCGACGCCCGACGGTCGGCACATCGACCAGATCAAGCAGGTCATCGACAACCTGCAGCGCGATCCCGACTCCCGTCGCCACCTGGTGAGTGCCTGGAACGTGGCCGACATCCCGCAGATGGCGCTCGCGCCGTGCCACGCCTTCTTCCAGTTCTACGTCGCCCCGTCGGACGACGGGCCGGGCAGGCTGAGCTGCCAGCTCTACCAGCGCAGTGCCGACGTGTTCCTCGGCGTGCCGTTCAACATCGCCTCCTACGCCCTGCTCACCCACATGGTCGCCCAGGTGGCGGGTCTGCGGGTCGGCGACTTCGTGCACACGCTCGGCGACGCCCACCTCTACTCCAACCACCTCGACCAGGCCAGGCTGCAACTCACCCGCGACCCCCGGCCGTTGCCACGCCTCGTGCTCGACCCGACCGTGACCGAGATCGACGCGTTCGACCTCGAGCACATCGCCGTGGAGGGCTACGACCCCCACCCCGGCATCAAGGCCCCGATCGCCGTATGACGCGCGTCGTGCTGGTGGCGGCGGTGGCGGACAACGGGGTGATCGGTCGTGACGGCGGACTGCCCTGGCACCTCTCGGAAGACCTGCAGCACTTCCGGCGGGTCACCACCGGCAACACGGTCGTGATGGGGCGCACCACCTTCGACTCCATCGGCCGCGCCCTGCCGCACCGCACCAACATCGTGGTGACCCGCAACGCCGACTGGTCCCACGACGGGGTCCTGGTCGCCGGCAGTCTCGAGGAGGCCGTCGCGCTGGCGGGGGAGCACGAGGGTGACGTGATGATCATGGGGGGCGCCCAGATCTATGCGGCGGCCATGCCGCTGGCCACCCATCAGATCCTCACCGAGGTGCACCAGTCACCCGAAGGGGATACGTCCTACCCCGACTGGGCGGTCCGCGACTGGGTCGAGACGCAGCGCGAGAGGCACGAGGGTTACGACTTCGTCTGGTGGGAGCGCCGCTCAGGAGCCGACGGTTGATCACCATCGACCCGAGCGTCCCCGAGCCGCCGTACGAGCAGATCCGGGCCCAGATCGTGGACCAGGTCGACCGCGGGGAGCTGCAGCCGGGTGACCGGCTCCCGACGGTGCGCGCACTGGCGACCGAGCTGGGCATCGCCGCCAACACCGCAGCCCGGGCCTACCGCGAGCTCGAGCAGCGCGGCGTGATCCAGACGCGAGGACGCGCGGGCACGTTCGTCTCCGGCGACCGCACCGACCGGGCGGCGAAGGAGGCTGCGGCGGCGTACGTCGACCGCGTCACGACGCTCGGGCTGACCTCCCACGACGCGCTGGAGCTGGTGCGACGACACCTCTCCGGACCCGGCGCCGGCTAGCGCTGTCGGCGCAGCGCCGTTCGGGCGATAGCCTGACCTCATGACGTCCGCATCTCCCGCTGCTCCGTTCGGCCACATGCTGACCGCGATGGCGACGGCGTTCAAGGACGACGGCTCAGTCGATCTCGACGGCACGGCCGCGATCGCCGACCACCTGGTCGCCCACGGCCACGACGGCGTCGTGGTGTCGGGCACCACCGGTGAGTCACCGACCACCACCGTCGCCGAGGACGGCCAGATCCTGGCCGCCGTGAAGGACGCCGTCGGAGACCGCGCCCACGTCGTCGCCGGCGTCGGCACCAACGCCACCGCCCACTCCGTCGAGCTTGCCCGCCAGGCCGAGAAGGTGGGCGTCGACGGCGTCCTCCTGGTGACCCCCTACTACAACAAGCCCAGTCAGGCCGGCGTGCTCCACCACTTCCGCACGGTCGCCGAGGCGAGCCAGCTGCCGGTGATGCTCTACGACGTCCCCGGTCGCACCGGTGTCGCGATCTCGCTCGACACCTACGCCGCGGCGATCGAGCTCGACACCGTGGTGGCCGTCAAGGACGCGGTCGGCGACTACGCCCGCGGGGTCAAGGTCATGCAGCTCGGCTACGCGCTCTACTCCGGCGACGACGTCTCCACGTTGGGCTGGCTCGCCCACGGAGCGGCCGGGGTGGTCTCCGTGGCCGGCCACGCCGCCGGTGACGAGATCGCCGGCATGCTCCGCTCCTACTTCGACGGCGACCACGCCGCCGCGCTCGCCACCTTCACCCGGCTGCTCCCGGCCGTCGACGCCATCATGGGCGTCCCCAACTACGGCGCCACCACCGCCAAGGCCGCCCTGCAACTGCTGGGCGTGCTCGACAACCGCAACGTCCGTGCGCCGCTCGTCCCTCTCGACGACGACGAAGTGGCCGCGTTGCGGGCCGGGCTCGCTGCCTCCGCCCTGATCTGAGAAGGAACTAGATGAGTCACCCCCATCCCGAGCTCTCCACACCCGGCGATCTGCCGAAGGGGGGTCTGCGGATCATCCCTCTCGGCGGGCTCGGGGAGATCGGTCGCAACATGACCGTCTTCGAGTACGACGGGAGGCTGCTCATCGTCGACTGCGGCGTGCTCTTCCCCGAGGAGAACCACCCGGGGGTCGACCTGATCCTTCCCGACTTCGAGCCGATTCGGGCCCGCCTGGACAAGGTGGAGGCCCTGGTCCTGACCCACGGTCACGAGGACCACATCGGTGCGACGCCCTACCTCCTGCGCGAGCGAGGCGACATCCCACTGGTGGGCTCCGAGCTGACGCTGGCCCTGCTCGGCGCCAAGCTGCGCGAGCACCGCCTGCGCGAGACCGTGCACCACGTGGTCAAGGAGGGGGACCGGATCGCGTTCGGCCCCTTCGACCTGGAGTTCGTGGCCGTCAACCACTCCATCCCCGACGCTCTCGCCGTCGCCATCCGCACCGGTGCGGGCATGGTGCTGCACACCGGTGACTTCAAGATGGACCAGCTCCCGCTCGACGGTCGGATCACCGACCTGCGCGCGTTCGCCCGGCTCGGGGAGGAGGGGGTCGACCTCTTCATGACCGACTCCACCAACGCCGACGTCCCCGGGTTCACGACCTCGGAGAAGAACATCTCCCCGGTCCTCGACGGCGTGTTCCACCACAGCGACCAGCGCATCATCGTGGCCTGTTTCGCCTCCCACGTGCACCGGGTCCAGCAGATCCTCGACACCGCGGCCAACCACAAGCGCAAGGCGGCCTACGTCGGTCGTTCGATGGTGCGCAACATGGCCGTCGCACGCGACCTCGGCTACCTGAAGGTGCCGCCGGGCACCCTGGTCGACGCCAAGGAGCTGGCCGACCTGCCGCCCGAGAAGCAGGTGCTGATCTCCACCGGCTCCCAGGGCGAGCCGCTCTCCGCGCTCAGCCGGATCGCGCAGCGCAACCACAACTTCGTGCACATCGAGGAGGGCGACACGGTCATCCTGGCCAGCTCGCTGATCCCCGGCAACGAGAACGCTGTCTACCGCGTGATCAACGGACTGGCCCGCTGGGGCGCCAACGTCGTGCACAAGGGCAACGCGCTCGTGCACGTCAGCGGTCACGCCAGTGCCGGCGAGCTGCTCTACTGCTACAACATCGTCAAGCCCCGCAACGTGCTGCCGATCCACGGCGAGATCCGGCACATGCGCGCCAACGCCGACCTGGCCCGCTCCACCGGCATCCCGGCCGACCGGGTCGTGATCGCCGAGGACGGCGTCGTCGTCGACCTGGTCAAGGGCGTGGCCTCCATCACCGGCAAGGTGGACTGCGGCTACGTGTTCGTCGACGGCTCGTCGGTGGGTGACATCACCGAGTCCGACCTCAAGGACCGCAGGATCCTGGGGGAGGAGGGCTTCATCTCGGTGATCGTGGTGATGGACTCGGTCACCGGCAAGGTGTCCAGCGGACCCGAGATCCACGCTCGCGGCTTCGCCGAGGACGACTCGACGTTCGAGGCGATCAAGCAGCCGATCATCGACGCCCTGCATCGCGCCGCCGCCGAGGGTGTCGACGACACCTACCAGCTCCAGCAGACCATCCGTCGGGTCGTGGGCCGTTGGGTCAGCTCCACCCACCGCCGCCGGCCGATGATCATCCCCGTCGTGATCGAGGCCTAAACGCGTGCGGGCGCGAGGTCCAGACCACGTATCACGCGCCCTGTCTGCCCGCTCCTCGTCGTCATGACGACTGCCCACGCACTGGTCCAGCAGGCGGTGCGTCGCGACCTCGAGCGCGCACGGATCCTCCTGTCCACGCAGCTGACGATCACGAAGCCGAGGCGGCAGGCCCTGGCCCATCACCTGATCTGGCTCTTCGACATGGTCCACCCGCAGGATGACGACCTCGCCGCAGCGAAGCACGACGTGCACCACGGCGCGCGGGCGTTCTTCGCCAGCGCCGAGCGGGTGCCCCGCCGCGACCTGCTGCTGGCGGTGGGGGTCGCCCTCGACCGGCTCGCCGAGCGCGACGACTGGATCCACCTCGCCGAGATCGCCCATCTCGGCCGACAGGTGCACTGGCTGGTCGACGGGCTCGAGAGCCGCGTCGGCGACCACGTGACGCGCCTGCTGAACCCGCGGGCCAACCTCCCCCGCGTCCGGCTGCGCGGTGAGGTCTACCGCTACCGCAAGGACCTGCTGTGGGGTGGCACGCCCGCCTACACCAAGTCGAGGCCCAGCGTCGCCGGGTGAGCCGGGAGTACGCCGTCCAGCTCGATCACCTGGTCCATCCGCTCCAGCCCGATCTGACCGTGGGTGATCCAGACGACGCTGCGACCCGAGGCGGCCGCCAGCACCTCGTCGGTCACCGCCCGGGCCGTGCTGCTGTCGAGGTGGGCGGTGGGTTCGTCGAGGACGAGGACGGGCTGGTCGGCCAGCAGCGCCCGGGCGATCCCGATCCTGGCGCGCTCACCACCGGAGACCTGCGCGTGGCCCTCCCCGAGGGGGGTGTGCAGCCCCTGGGGCAGCGTGTCCAGCCAGTCGCCGAGGTGGGCTGCTCGCAGCGCTGACTCGACGGCGGCGTCGTCGGCGCCGGGTCGCGCGAGGCGGATGTTCTCGGCCAGGGTCGAGCTGAAGACGTAGGGGTCGTCGTCGACCAGGCCGACCACGCGGCGTACGTCGTCGAGCCGGAACCGTCTCAGGTCGACGCCGTCCAGGCTGACCCGCCCGGCGCGCGGGTCGAGGAACCTGACCAGCAGTGCGGCGAGGGTGGACTTGCCGGACCCCGACGGCCCGACCACGCCGACCTGCCGCCCGCTGGTCAGGGTGAGGGAGACCCCGCGGAGGGCGTCCTGCTCGCCCCAGCCGGCGGTGACGCCCTCGAGAGCGATCACAGGCTCGGCAGAGGGGACCGGCCCGATGCCGGATGCCTCGTCGGCGACGGCCGGGGTCCGTGAGGTCAATGCCTCCAGGCGCTCCCGGCTGGCGCGGGTGCGCACCGACAGGGCGGCGGCGTCGACGGCGGGGAGGAGCGCATCGGTCAGCGCCAGCGGGAGCAGCACGAGCAGGGCCAGCATGGCCGCGCTCGCCTGGGCGGCCGGGACGAGCCCGGCCATGGCGAGGAGTCCCAGGCCGGTGCCGAGCACCACCAGGGCGCGGCCCAGTGCCACGCCACGTGCGGAGCGGCGAGCATCGTCGGCGAGTCGGCTGCCGACCGCGTCCAGGCGCTCCAGGGCCGGGCCGGTCACCTGCCACCGGTCGAGCTGCCGGGCCTGGTGAAGGATCTCCTCGACCTGGGTCGAGACGGCAGCCCGGTGCTCGACGAAGCCCGCCTCGGACCGGGCGACGATGATCCTGGTGAGCAGCGTGGCGAGGGCGGCCACCGCGAGCACGCCGGCGACGACGGTGCCGGCGACCGGACTGACGGCCAGGGCGAAGAGCGCGGTTCCGACGCCCACCAGTCCCGCGGTCCACAGCGGCTGACGCACGCGCAGCTGGTCGTCGACCGAGGCGTCGACGTCGTCGACCACGGAGGTGAGCAGGTCGCCCCGGCGTACGCCGAGTCGCCCAGGGACCAGGGGGACCAGTGCGTCGTACACCTGGGCCCGGCGCTCCGCAAGCGTGCGCAGGGCGACGTCGTGGGAGACCAGCCGCTCGGCGTAGCGCAGCGCGGGCCGGGCCAGTCCGAAGGTGCGTACGCCGACGATGGCCACCATCAGCATCAGCACGGGCGGCTGCTGGGAGGCGCGCGTGATCAACCAGGCGGCGGTCGCGGTCAGCGCGACCCCCGACGCCACCGAGAGCGTGCCCAGGAGGATCCCGGCGACCTGCCGAGCACGGGTCCGGCGACCGGGGTCGGGAGTCGGCCCGACAGGCGGCCGAACCGCCTCGGGGGAGCGGGGAGGAGCGATGCTCGGGGCTGCCGTGGGGGCGCGGTCGGGAGCCGCAGGTAGGGCGACGACGGTGTCGGCCGCCGCGACGATGGCGTCCCGATGGGCCACCACGACGACGCACGAGCGGTCGGCCAGCCAACGCAGCGTCTCGAGGAACACCGCCTCGCTCTCGGCGTCGAGGTGGGCGGTGGGCTCGTCGAGGAAGACATAGGGGCGGCGGGCCACGACGACGCGCGCCAGCGCGATGCGGGCGCGCTGCCCCGCCGACAGGCCGGCGCCGTCCTCGCCGAGCGGAGTCGCGAGGCCGAGGGGGAGAGCCGCGATGGTCAGCTCCAGTCCGACCCGCCCGAGCGCCTGCCACAGCTCGGTGTCGGTCGCGGTCGGCCGGCCCAGCCTGATGTTGTCCGCGACGCTGCCCGCGGTCAGCCAGGGGCGCTGGGACGACCAGGCGACCTGGGAGCGCCAGTGGTCGTGGTCGATGGCTGACAGCTCGACGCCGCCGATCCGGACGACCCCCGACGTGGGCGGCAGCTCTCCGCTCAGAGCGGCCAGCAGCGTCGACTTCCCACTGCCGGACGGGCCCACGACGGCGGTGAGGCCGGGGGCACTCAGATAGGCGCAAGCCGCCTCAAGGACGGGCCGCTCGCCGTAGGAAAGGGTCAGCTGCTCGATCGAGATGCCGCCGCTCGACGGCGCCGGGCCGCGCGACTCGTCGGCCACCGGCTCCTGGGCCAGGAACGCCTCGGCCGCCTCGAACGTGGCGGTGCCCTCGGCGGCGGCGTGGAACTCCGCGCCCACCCGGCGCAGCGGCCAGTAGGCCTCGGGGGCGAGCAGCAGCACGATCAGTGCCGTTCGGAAGTCCATCGACCCGGCAGCCAGGCGCAGACCGACGCTGACCGCGACCAGGGCCACGGAGAGGGTCGCGATCAGCTCCAGCGCGACCGAGGAGGCGAAGGCCAGGCGCAGGGTGTCCATGGTCGCCCGGCGGTAGCGGTCGGTGACCTCGCGGATCGAGGCCTCCTGGGCGTGGGCCCGGCGGTGGGCGACCAGGGTCGGCAGCCCGCGCACGATGTCGAGGAAGTGCCCCGACAGGGCGGCGAGCTGGCGCCACTGTCGCGCAGCGCGGTCGCGGGTGGTCAGGCCGATCAGGATCGCGAACACGGGGACCAGCGGCAGCGTGAGCAGCACGATCAGCCCGCTGACCCAGTCGAGCCAGAACACCGCGACCAGCACGGCCGGCGGCAGCACGCAGGCCAGCACCAGCGAGGGGAGGTAGCGCGTGAGGTAGGGCTCGATCGCGGCGGTGCCGCGGGTGGCCAGGACCGCCAGCTCTCCGGTGCGGTGTCGCGAGAGCACGGTGGCCTCGACGCGGGTCGAGGCCAGCAGGAGGCGGTGGCGCAGCACGCTCGAGACGCGCGCCGCCGCACTGGCCGAGCAGGTGTCGGTGAGGTAGACGCAAACGGCACGTGCCACCACGACCGCCGCCGCGGCGGGCCGCCAGCCGCCAGGATCCGAGCCGCTCACCAGGGCCACGATCAGGCTGCCGGCGGCGACCGCCTGCCCCACCAGGAGCAGGCCGCCGACCACCGCGGCCGCGATCGACCCGAGCAGCGGCGTCCGGGCCGGACGCAGATGCGGGAGCAGTCGTGGGTCGAGGGGGCGCATCAGGCGGGCACGGTCTCCGGAGCGGGGATGTGGTGGGTGCCGATCCGCTTGCGGAACACCCAGTAGCTCCAGGCCTGGTAGCACAGCACGACGGGCGTGAACACGACCGCGACCCAGGTCATCACCTTCAGGGTGTACGCCGTCGCGGCCGCGTTGGTGGTCGTCAGGGAGTACGCCGCATCGGTGCTCGAGGGCATCACGTCGGGGAAGAGAGCGAGGAACAGCCCGGCGACGGCGAGCGCGATGGTGACGAACGTGCCGAGGAAGGCGTAGCCCTCGCGACCGGCCCGGGCCATCACGATGCCGGTGACCAGCGCCAGGGCGGCGAGGACGAAGGCGATCGCCGAGGCGACGGTGCCCGTGTCCGCCTGGGTCCAGGCGAGGAAGACCACCGCGAGCACGGCGGTCACCGCGCCGGCCTGCACCGACAGGGCGCCGGCGCGGTGCCGGATGTCGCCGACGGTCTTCAGGGCGACGTACATCGCGCCGTGGGTGACGAACAGGCCGAGGGTGACCAGGCCACCGAGCAGTCCGTGCGGGTTGAGCAGCGTGAACAGGGTGCCGGTGAACTCCTTGCTCGCGTCGATCGGGACGCCGGTCACGATGTTGGCGAACGCCACGCCCCACAGGATCGCCGGCAGCAGGGAGCCGAAGAAGAGGGCCTTGTCCCAGCCGGCCTTCCACTGCGCCGAGGGGCGCTTGTGGCGGTACTCGAAGGCCAGACCGCGGACGATGAGCCCGACCAGGATCAGCAGCAGGGGCAGGTAGAAGCCGCTGAACAAGGTGGCGTACCACTCCGGGAACGCGGCGAACGTCGCCCCGCCGGCCACCAGCACCCACACCTCGTTGCCGTCCCAGACCGGCCCGATGGTGTTGTACATGACCCGCCGCTCGGTCTCGGACTTCGCCAGGAAGGGCAGCAGGATGCCGACCCCGAAGTCGAAGCCCTCGAGAGTGAAGTAGCCGATCCACAGGACGGCGATCAGGATGAACCAGACGGTCGTGAGTTCCATGTCGTCTCCTAGTACGCGAAGGTCAGCGGGGCGTCGTCGTCGAGGTCCTGCTTCGACGGGTCCGGTGGCTCCACGTAGGGGTCGGCGCCGCGCTTGATGTAGTGGATCAGCAAGGCGAACTCGACGACCGCGAGCACGGCGTACAGCAGGGTCAGCACGATCAGCGACGTGGCCGCCTCGAACACGCTCACCCCCGGGGAGACCGCACGCTCGGTGGTCATCAGGCCGAAGACGGCCCAGGGCTGCCGGCCCATCTCGGTGAAGATCCAGCCGAACGAGTTGGCCAGCACCGCGGCGAAGGGCAGCACGATGGCCAGCCGGGTGAACCACGGGTTCGTCGGCACCCGGCCGCGTCGGGTCAGCCACAGCAGCAGCGCGGCGCCGAACGCGGCGAACAGACCCAGCCCGATCATGAAGCGGAACGACCAGTAGGTCACCGGGATCACCGGCACGTAGCCGCCGGCGGAGTAGTAGGCAGCCCCGGGGTCCTGGCCGTAGGTCTGCTCGTACTGCTCACGCAGGTCGTTGATGCCCTCGACCCGCCCGTCGAACGAGCCGGTGGCCAGGAAGGAGAGCAGGCACGGCACAGTCACCGAGAACTTCTCGGTCTGGCCGTCAGGGGTGCCGATCGTGAAGACCGAGAAGGGGGCGCAGGACTCCTTGGTGTCGTAGAGCGCCTCGGCGGCCGCCATCTTCATCGGCTGCACCTCGGTCATGATCTTGCCCTGGACGTCGCCGGTGAAGGCGACCCCGAGCCCGGCGACCAGGGTGACCGCAGCACCGATCCGCAGGGCGCGCCGGTACAGGCCGCGGTCCTCGGCGTGGCGCTGCTTGGCGTAGAGGAAGGCCGCGACGCCGACCACGAAGACCCCCGCGGTGAGGTAGGCCGACATCACGACGTGGGGGAACGTCACGAGCTGGACCTTGTTGAACATCACCGCCCAGAAGTCGATCAGCTCCGCCCGACCGGTGTCGGGGTTGAAGCGGTAGCCCACGGGGTGCTGCATCCACGAGTTGGCGGCGAGGATGAAGTAGGACGAGGCCAGCGTCCCGAGGTGCACCAGCCAGATCGTGGCCAGGTGCACCCGCCGCGGCAGCTTGTCCCAGCCGAAGATCCACAGTCCGAGGAACGTCGACTCCAGGAAGAAGGCGAGCAGCCCCTCGATGGCCAGCGGTGCCCCGAAGATGTCGCCGACGAACCGGGAGTAGTCGGACCAGTTCATCCCGAACTGGAACTCCTGCACGATGCCGGTGACCAGCCCGAGGGCGAAGTTGATGAGGAACAGCTTCCCGAAGAACTTGGTCAGCCGCAGGTAGTCCTCGTTGTCCGTGCGCAGCCAGGCGGTCTGGAAGCCCGCGATGATCGCCGAGAGCCCGATGGTGAGGGGGACGAACAGGAAGTGGTAGACGGTGATGATGCCGAATTGCCAGCGGGCGATGTCGAGCACGTCCACGGAGAGGTTCCCTTCGGGGTCGGTCAGGTGGGCAGTCGTCACGACACTAGGGCGCCGGCTCCGCGCCGGGGGAGGGCACCTCGCCTCCCGCGCGTAGGCCTTTCGTCCCGTCCACCGGGGCCGGCGGATCGGCGGTTTCGCGGGTCGTCGGGCGACACGCACCTGTGATCCCTGTGACTGGTGTGACTGTGGCTTAGGTTGAAGACCATGGCGACCCGTACGTCTTCCCCGCCGGGTTCGCGGAGCACGACCACGTCTCGCAGCACCTCGACCAAGAGCGCTGCGGGTGGTTCGGCCTCGCGATCACGGAGTACCGGAAGCAAGAAGAAGAAGCCCGTCCGTTCCTCGAGCAAGCGCTCGACGAGCGCCCGACGGCCGGCTCCGCGCGCCGTGCGCTCGGGACCCGGTCCGATCGCCCGGCTGTTCACGCAGCTGGGCCGCGGCGTGACCGCGCTCTGGCTGGGAGTGGCGCACTTCCTGGGCGGCATCGCCCGCAGCATCGGCCGGTCGGCCCGCGAGCTCGAGCCCGAGCACCGCCGAGACGGCTTCGGCCTCCTCATGTTCGCCATCGCCCTGGTGAGCGCTGCCGCGGTCTGGTGGCAGCTGCCGGGGCAGGTCATGGAGGTCATCCGCACGATCGTGTCGGGCTCCGTCGGCAAGGTCGGCTGGTTCGTCCCCCTGATGCTGGTCTACGTCGGCTGGCGCAACCTGCGCGATCCCGAGCACAACGGTCCGGTCGGTCGCCAGGCCATCGGGTGGACCGCCTTCGCCTTCGGCGTGCTCGGCGTCGTCCACATCGCCAACGGCAGTCCGGCGCCCGTGCGCGGCGACTCCAGCGACCTGCGGGACGCCGGCGGCGCCATCGGCTACGTCGTCTCGAGCCTGCTGCTCGACCTGCTCCGTACGCCGTACGTCGTGGTGCCCGTGCTGGTGCTGCTGGCCTTCTTCGGCGTGCTGATCATCACCGCGACCCCCGTCTACCTGATCCCCACCCGGCTCGCCGAGACCCGCGACCGACTGATGGGCGTGCCCGCCACCGAGGAGGGTCAGGAGCCTGCGTCGCGCTCTCGTCGCGGCGCCCGCCGTGGCGAGGCGAACGACGACACGATCGACCCGTCTGCGGGCTTCCCCGCCTACGACAGCCCGGTGCTGGAGGCACGCGAGGTCAACCGCCGCCGGCGCAAGAAGGACGCGCTCGACGTGGCCCTCGAGGCCGACGACGCCACCGACGGGTCCGATGACGACGGTCTGGCCACCCAGGCGATGTCCGTGCTCGACGTCCGCGTCGAGGACCAGGACAAGGGCGACCTCGAGCCGCCCCCGCACACGCCGTTGCCGCAGCGCGTCGAACAGCTGTCCCTGTCGGGCGACATCACCTACGCCCTGCCCGGCAACGAGGTCCTCAAGCCCGGGTCGGTGCACAAGGCCCGCTCCAAGGCCAGCGACGACGTCGTCGGCAAGCTCACCCAGGTGCTCGACGAGTTCGCCATCGACGCACAGGTCACCGGCTACACGCGCGGTCCGACCGTCACGCGCTACGAGGTCGAGCTCGGCGCCGCGGTCAAGGTGGAGAAGGTCACCGCGCTGTCGAAGAACATCTCCTACGCCGTCGCGTCCGCCGACGTCCGCATCCTCAGCCCGATCCCGGGCAAGTCGGCGATCGGGATCGAGATCCCGAACCTCGACAAGGAGATCGTCTCCCTGGGCGACGTGCTCCGCTCGACGACCGCACGCTCCGACCACCACCCGATGGTCGCCGGGCTCGGCAAGGACGTGGAGGGCGGCTTCGTGGTCGCCAACCTGTCGAAGATGCCGCACCTGCTGGTGGCGGGGGCCACCGGGTCCGGGAAGTCGTCGTTCATCAACTCGATGATCACCTCGATCCTGATGCGCTCCACGCCCGACGAGGTCCGGATGATCATGATCGACCCCAAGCGGGTCGAGCTGAACGCCTACGAGGGCGTCCCGCACCTGATCACCCCGATCATCACCAACCCGAAGAAGGCCGCCGAGGCGCTGGCCTGGGTCGTGCGCGAGATGGACCTGCGCTACGACGACCTCGCCAACTTCGGCTTCCGGCACGTCGACGACTTCAACAAGGCCGTGCGCAACGGCAAGCTCCAGGTCCCGGCCGGCAGCGAGCGCGTGCTGACGCCCTATCCCTACCTGCTGGTCATCGTCGACGAGCTCGCCGACCTGATGATGGTCTCGCCCCGCGACGTCGAGGACGCCGTCGTCCGGATCACCCAGCTGGCCCGAGCCGCCGGGATCCACCTCGTGCTCGCCACCCAGCGACCCTCGGTCGACGTCGTCACCGGTCTGATCAAGGCCAACGTGCCCTCGCGACTCGCCTTCGCGACCTCCAGCCTCGCCGACAGCCGGGTCATCCTCGACCAGCCGGGTGCCGAGAAGCTCGTGGGCCAGGGCGACGGGCTGTTCCTGCCGATGGGCGCGAGCAAGCCGGCCCGCATCCAGGGCGCCTGGGTCACCGAGGCGGAGATCGCCCAGGTGGTCAAGCACTGCAAGACCCAGCTGCAGCCGACCTACCGAGAGGACGTCACCGCTCCCGCGGCCGCCCGCCGCGAGCTCGACGACGACATCGGCGACGACATGGACCTCGTCATCCAGGCCATCGAGCTGGTGGTCTCGACCCAGTTCGGATCCACCTCGATGCTGCAGCGCAAGCTCAGGGTCGGGTTCGCCAAGGCCGGACGCCTGATGGACATCCTCGAGAGCAGGGGAGTGGTCGGTCCGAGCGAGGGCTCGAAGGCCCGCGACGTCATGGTCAAACCAGATGAGATCGACGCAGTCATCGCGACATTGCAGGGGGAGCAGTGAACACAGCCGAGGTCCCGGTCGGGCACACCGACGACCACACCGACACCCAGCCTGAGCCACTGAGCGCCGCGCCCGACCTGGTGGAGGTACGCCGCAACGCGGGCCTCGCCGCCGTCGTCGGGGCCTCGGCCTCGGCCGTGGCGATCGCCTACCTGAGCCGGGCGGCCGGCAGCGGCGCGCTGCTCGACTGGGCGCTGGCCGCGGTCCTCGGCGTGCTGGCGGCCGGCTACCTCCGCGCGTTCGTGGATGCCCGGACCCCCTTGCTGGTGGCCGACACCCAGGGCGTGCGGATCCGCCTCGGCAGCACCTGGCGCGGCCTGCCCTGGGGGGCCCTGAGTGAGGTCAGCCTCGAGCCGCGTCGTGGCCTGCGCGACGGTCGGCTGGTGCTGGTTCCCCGCAACCTGGACCGCCTGCTCGGTGAGATCGATGGCGGCGGACGACGCCAGGTCGCGCTGAGCCGGGCCCTGTACGGCGACGCGCTCGCCGTGCCCCTGGGGCTGAGCACCCGCGTGAGTGGCGCCGACGGTGATCTGGCCGCTGCTCTGCGCGGTCTCGCCGGTGACCGAGCCCTCATCACCGAGGTCGTCCCCGCGCACCCCGAGGAGACGGCCGAGGAGCTCGTCGAGGTGGCTGTCGACGACCTCGAACCGAGCGAGCCGAGCGAGCCCGACCAGGCTCGACCGGGTCGGACCTGGCCGGACCCGCGGCCTGCCCTGGCCGCCGGCATCAGCTCGATGGCGGCCCGTCTCTCCCGAGGCGACGCCGAGGACGACCAGCGCGACGCCCACGGTTGGGACGACATCGAGGTCACCCAGCCGCTGGTGGCCAGCGCGACCCCCGCGCCATTGCGCGACGTCACCGCGGCTCGGCGTACCGAGGTGACCAGCGAGGTGCACCGCGACCTGGTCGACGGGGCCAACGCCCTCGACCTCGCGACGGCCGACCACGCGGCCCGGCGCGGGCTGCCGGAGGCCGACCACCTGCGCCGCGGACACGACCTGATGGACGACACCGTCGCCTGGCACGACGGCGTCCGTCCGATCGCCGTTCCGGGCCACCCTGTCGAGCCCCTGGTGATCGACGACCTGGGCGCCGAAGCCGTTCCCGACCCGGTGATCGGCCCCGAGTTCCTCGCCGCCCGGACCCGACTGGGGCTCAGCGTCGACCAGCTGGCCGACCGCACCCGCATCCGGCCCCATGTGATCGAGTCGATCGAGGTCGACGACTTCGTCCCGTGCGGCGGCGACTTCTACGCTCGCGGCCACCTGCGGACACTGGCCCGGGTGCTCGGGATCGACGTCGCCCCCCTGCTCGAGACCTACGACGAGCGGTACGCCGATGCTCCGATCAGCCCCCGCCGCGTGTTCGAGGCAGAGCTGGCCACCGGCAGCGGTGGCAGCATCCGAGCCACCGGGGGCGGCACCAACTGGTCGCTGCTGATCGGGGTGGTGATGGTGCTCGTGCTCGTGTGGTCCATCGCCCGGCTGGTGATGAACGATCCGTCCACCTTCGAGCAGCCCGCTCCCGACCAGTCCTCCTCCAACGGCGTGGCCCGCAGGCCCGCGGCCGTGATCGCCACCCCCGTCGTGGTCGAGGTGACGGCGACCAAGCAGGTGCACGTGGTCGTGCGCGACGGCAACGGCGAGGTGGTCTTCACCGACGACCTGACCAAGGGCCAGTCGAACCGGGTCCGCGCGGAGCCTCCCGTGAGTGTGAGGGCCTCCGACGGCGGCGCCCTGAAGGTGCAGGTCGACGGCACGGAGCACGGCAGGCTGGGTGCCCCGGGTCGGGCGGCTCAGGCGCGGTTCCAGGCCAACTAGCCCTGCCGGCACGATCTCGGCCCGACGCCCGGGCTTAGGTGGTGACCGCGCCAGACGGCATACTCGGGGGCGACCATGACTACTCAAGTGACTCAACCCAGCGACCGCCTGCTGTCCGTGGCGATGGTGACCCTCGGCTGTGCCCGCAACGAGGTCGACTCCGAGGAGCTCGCGGGTCGGCTGGAGGCCGACGGCTTCCGGTTGGTCGAGGATCCGGCGGACGCCGACACCGTCGTGGTGAACACCTGCGGCTTCGTGGAGGCCGCGAAGAAGGACTCCGTCGACACCCTGCTGGCGGCCGCCGACCTCAAGGAGTCCGGCACCACCAAGGCCGTCGTCGCGGTGGGCTGTCTGGCCGAGCGCTACGGCAAGGACCTGGCGGAGTCGATGCCGGAGGCCGACGCGATCCTGGGCTTCGACGACTACCCCGACATCGCCGCCCGGCTGCGCTCGATCGTCGCCGGTGAGGTCCATCACCCGCACACTCCTCAGGACCGCCGTCGCCTGCTCGCGATCAGCCCCGTCGACCGCGACGCCTCCACGCTGTCGGTGCCCGGCCACGGTGCCGGACAGACCGACGAGCTCGGCACCGGTGCACCGGCCACCGGCCCGCGCACGGTGCGTCGCCGGCTCGAGGGCGGCCCGATGGCCCCTCTCAAGCTGGCCAGCGGCTGCGACCGTCGTTGCTCCTTCTGTGCCATCCCCAGCTTCCGGGGCAGCTTCGTGTCCCGGCGCCCCAGCGACGTGATCCAGGAGGGCCGTTGGCTCGCCGATCAGGGGGTCAAGGAGCTGTTCCTGGTGAGTGAGAACTCCACCTCCTACGGCAAGGACCTCGGCGACCTCCGCCTGCTCGAGACGCTGCTGCCCGAGCTGACCGCGCTGGACGGCGTCGAGCGGGTGCGGGTGTCCTACCTCCAGCCCGCCGAGACCCGGCCGGGCCTGATCGAGGCCATCGCCACCACCCCGGGTGTGGTGCCCTACTTCGACCTGTCGTTCCAGCACGCGTCGGCGACGGTGCTGCGCCGGATGCGCCGGTTCGGCGATCCCGAGAGCTTCCTCGACCTGCTGGCCCGGATCCGCGCGCTCAGCCCCGCTGCGGGGGTGCGTTCCAACGTCATCGTGGGCTTCCCCGGTGAGACCGAGGACGACCTCGAGACCCTGTGCGACTTCCTGGTCGCTGCTCGGATGGACGTCACCGGCGTGTTCGGCTACTCCGACGAGGACGGCACCGAGGCCGCGTCGTACGCCGACAAGCTGGACGCCGACGAGATCGCCGAGCGCACCGAGCACGTTACCTCGCTGGTCGAGGAGCTCAACGCCCAGCGGGCCGAGGAGCGGATCGGTGAGCGCGTGTCGGTGCTGGTCGAGTCACTCGCCGACGGTGTGGTGGAGGGCCGGGCCGAACAGCAGGGCCCCGAGGTCGACGGCACCACCACCCTGCTGGGTGCCGGCGGCGCCGTGGTCGGAGACGTGGTCGAGGCCGTCGTCACCGGCACTGACGGCGTCGACCTGGTGGCAGAGGCGCTGGCCCGATGAGCGGGGAGTCGGTGAGCAACTTCAACGTCCCGAACGTGCTGACCAGCCTGCGCATCGTGCTGGTCCCGTTCTTCGGGTGGGCGCTGCTGGTCGACGGCGGCGACTCGGTGCTGTGGCGCTGTGTCGCCTACGTGATCTTCGTGGTGGCCATGATCACCGACAAGATCGACGGCGACTACGCCCGCAAGTACGACCTGGTCACCAACTTCGGCAAGATCGCCGACCCGATCGCCGACAAGGCCATCACCGGCATGGCCTTCGTCGGTCTCTCCATCACCGGCGACATCTGGTGGTGGGTGACCATCGTGGTGCTGCTGCGCGAGTGGAGCGTGACGATCCTGCGGCTCTCGGTGCTCAAGGACGTCGTCATCGCCGCCGCCCAGAGCGGCAAGATCAAGACCGTGCTGCAGGCCTTCGCGCTGGCCGGGCTGGTGCTGCCGCTGCCCCACGGCGAGGGATCGCACGGCGGCAACTTCGACCGGTTCCTTCCGGTCGGCGAATGGCTCTTCTACCTGCTCCAGCTCAGCCTGGCCGCCGCCGTGGCGATGACCCTGTGGTCCGGCTACGAGTTCTTCCGCGACGTCCGTCAGCAACGGAAGACCGTCACAAAGAGTTGACCTGGACGTTGGCAACCATTTGCCCCGCGTGGGCGCCATCTGTCCGGTTGTTCGACTAACGTGCGGGCGAAGGCATCGTGGATCACGGTGCCGGACGCCAATTCTCGGGCCGCCACGTTGGGGCTGCCTCCACCCCGAACGCAGCGGAGCATCGGATGTCACGCCTCAGTCATGCCGCCCTGTCCAGCCTCAGTCTCGCGCTGGTCTCGACCGCTCTGCTGGCCACGCCAGCAGGAGCCGAACCCGCCGGCACCGACCTGGTCATCAGTGAGGTCTACGGAGCCGGTGGCAACGCCGGTGCAGCCCTCACCCACGACTTCATCGAGCTCTACAACCCGACCACCGCCGCGATCTCGGTCGACGGCTGGTCGGTCCAGTACCGCTCCGCCACCGGCACGTCCGCGACCCTGACGAACCTCTCCGGCGTCGTCCCTGCCGGTGAGCACTATCTCGTGCGGGAGTCCGGCGGCACCGTGGGAGCCGGGCTGCCGACGCCCGACGCGACCGGGAACATCACGATGTCCGGCACCAACGGCGTCGTGCTCCTCGTCTCCAACACCACCGGCGTCTCCACCGTCGGCGACCTCGCCGGCAGCGCGGCCGTCGTCGACGCGGTCGGCTACGGCAGCACGCCCACCACCTTCGAGGGCGCCAACACCGGGGTCGCGCTCACCGCGACCACCTCTGCGGCCCGCGGCCCCCTCGGCGGCGACACCGACAACAACGCCGCCGACTTCTCCGAGGCGGCGCCCACCCCGGAGAACTCCGAGGTCGTGGTCGAGCCGCCCGCCGAGGTCGACGCGACCATCGCGGAGATCCAGGGCACCAACACCGCGACGTCGCCGCTCGCCGGTGACATTGCGACGACCCGCGGTGTCGTCACGGCCGCCTACCCCACAGGCGGCCTGAACGGGTTCTACCTCCAGACCGAGGGCACCGGCGGCACCACCGACCAGACCCCCGGCGCGTCCGACGCCGTGTTCGTCTACGGGTCCGCCGCCGTGGCCACGGTCGAGATCGGCGACTTCGTGGAGGTCACCGGCCCGGTCAGCGAGTTCGCGGGGACCACCGAGCTCACGCCGGCCGCCGCCGACGTCGTCCAGCTGCCCGGGGCACCCGCACCGGTGACGGCCCTGGCGACGGCGTACCCCACGACCGAGGCGAGCCGGGAGGCGCACGAGGGCGAGCTGCTGGCGCCCACCGACCGGTTCACGGTCACCAACACCTTCGGCATCAACCAGTACGCCGAGATCGGGCTGGCCACCGGGTCCAAGCCGCTGATCCAGCCCACTGACGTCGTCGACGCCCAGGACAAGGCTGCGGTGGCGGCCATCGCGGCCGACAACATCGCCCGGGCCGTCACCCTGGACGACGGCGCCAGCATCAACTTCCTCAGCTCGGCCAACCAGGGCATCGCGCTGCCGTGGCTGAGCAAGGCCAACCCGATCCGGGTCGGCGCCTTCGCCACCCTGCACGAGCCGGTGATCCTGGAGTTCCGCAACAACGTCTGGAACCTCCAGCCCACCGCCCAGGTGACCGACCAGGGCACCGCCACGGCGTCCTTCTCCAACACCCGCCTGGACAACGTCGCTCCCCAGTCCGTCGGCGGCAACCTGCGCCTGGCCACCTTCAACGTGCTCAACTACTTCAACACCACCGGCACCGCCTTCGAGACTGCGGGCGGCAGCTGCACCTTCCACGAGGACCGCGCCGGTGATCCCGTCACCGACGACGCCTGCACCCCCGACGGCCCCCGCGGCGCCGCGGAGGACGAGGACCTCGCCCGGCAGCAGGCCAAGATCGTCACCGCCATCAACGGCCTCGGCTCGGACATCGTCTCCCTGGAGGAGATCGAGAACTCCGTCAAGCTCCTGGGCGAGACCGACCGCGACGATGCCCTGTCGAGCCTGGTCGATGCCCTGAACACCGCCGCCGGCTCAGCGGTGTGGGACTACGCACCGTCGCCGTCCGCCGCCGACCTCCCGGCGCTCGCCGAGCAGGACGTCATTCGCACGGCGTTCATCTACAAGCCGGCCAGCGTCGACCTCGTCGGTGCCTCGCAGGTGCTCGTCGGCGCCTCGGCGTTCGCCAACGCCCGCGAGCCGCTCGCCCAGGCCTTCAAGCCGGCCGGCACACCGGCCTCGTCGGCCTTCAGCGTGATCGTGAACCACTTCAAGTCCAAGGGCTCGGGCACCCCGGACCCTGACGGTCAGGGCAACGCCAACGTCGACCGCGTCGCCCAGGCCAAGGCACTCTCGGCCTTCGCCACCTCGTTCGCTGCCGACCGGGGAACAGACGCGATCTTCCTGACCGGCGACTTCAACTCCTACACCGAGGAGGACCCCCTCCAGGTGCTGTACGCCGCCGGCTACACCAACCTCGAGTCGGACACCCCCGGCGAGACGTCGTACAGCTTCAGCGGCCTGTCCGGCTCCCTCGACCACGTGCTCGCCAACCCGGCCGCCGAGGCCATGGTGACCGGCGTCGACCTGTGGGACATCAACGCGGGGGAGTCGGTCGCGTTCGAGTACAGCCGCTTCAACTACAACCTCAGCGAGTTCTTCGACGGCGCCGACCCGTTTCGAGCCTCCGACCACAACCCGGAGATCGTCGGGCTCGACGTGCCCGTCGGACCGGCCCCGGTCACGCTGAACCTCCTTGGGGTCAACGACTTCCACGGTCGCATCAACGCCAGCACCGTCAAGTGGGCCGGCACGGTCGAGCAGCTCACCGCGCAGGGTGGGGCGGACAGCACGCTGCTGATCGGCGCCGGAGACCTGATCGGGGCCTCCGAGTTCGCCTCGGCGGTGGCCGAGGACCAGCCGACGATCGACCTGTTCAACGCGCTCGGCCTCGACGCGTCCGCGGTGGGCAACCACGAGTTCGACAAGGGCTGGGCAGACCTGCGCGACCGGGTGATCGGCACCGACGCCGACCGCAACGCCCAGTGGGACTACCTCGGCGCGAACGTCTACGCCCAGGGCACCCAGGACCCGGTGCTGCCCGAGTACGCCACCTTCGAGGTCGAGGGCGTCACCGTCGGCGTCATCGGTGCCGTGACCGAGGAGACGGCGTCGCTGGTCAGTCCCGGTGGCATCACCGAGATCGACTTCGGCGACCCAGTCGAGGCGGTCAACCGGGTCGCGGGCAAGCTGAGCGACGGCGACCCCGGCAACGGCGAGGCCGACGTCATCGTGGCGAGCTTCCACGCCGGCGCGACGCAGGGCGTCGGCTCCAACTACGCAGCCGAGGTCGCCAAGGGCGGAGAGTTCGCCCAGATGGCCGACCTGGTCCCCGCGGTCGACGTGATCTTCAACGGCCACACCCACCAGGCCTACGCCTGGGACGCTCCCATCCCGGGCGGTGGCGGCACCCGCCCGATCGTCCAGACCGGGCAGTACGGCGAGAACGTCGGCCAGGTCCAGGTGACTGTCGACCCCGAGACGGGCGAGGTGTCGGCGTACACCGCACGCAACGTGGCGCGCACTGCGACAGCCGACGCCGACCTGGTGGCCGCCTACCCGCGCGTGGCGCAGGTGAAGACGATCGTCGACGCTGCGCTCGCCAACGCGGCCGCCGTCGGCAACGTGCCGGTGGGATCGATCACCGGTGACATCACCCGCGCCTACAGCAACGGCTCCTACGTGAACGGGAGGTGGGTCTCGCCCACTCCGCGCACCGAGGACCGGGGGGCGGAGTCCACGCTCGGCGGGCTGGTGGCCAACGCGCTGCGCGACGGCCTGCCCGCTGAGATCGGCACGGCCGACCTCGGCATCGTGAACCCCGGCGGCATGCGGGCCGACCTGACCTATGCCGGCGACACCGCCGCCAACCCGGCCAACACCGACGGGGTGGTGACCTATGCCGAGGCCAACGGGGTCCTCCCGTTCGTCAACAACATCTGGACCGTCGACCTGACCGGCGCCCAGCTCAAGGCCGTCCTCGAGCAGCAGTGGCAGCCGGCAGGAGCGAGCCGCCCGTTCCTCGCCCTGGGGCTCTCGGACAACGTCCGGGTCACCCAGGACCCATCGTTGCCGGTGGGGTCGCGGATCACGTCGATCCTGGTCGACGACCAGCCCGTCGACCTGTCGCAGCTGTACACGATCTCGACGTTCTCCTTCCTCGGCACCGGCGGCGACAACTTCTTCGCCTTCACCCAGGGAAGCCACCGCGACACCGGACTGGTCGACCGCGACCTGTGGATCGACTACCTCCAGGACCACGCTGCGATCGCGCCCGACCAGGCCCGGCAGCAGGTGGGGGCCAGCGGGATCCCCGGTGAGGTGCTCGCCGGCGACCGGGTGTCGTTCCAGCTCTCCAAGCTCAACCTGACGTCGCTGGGCAGCCCCGAGAACACCTCGGTGGCCGTCTACCTCCGCACGCCGGGGGCGTCGCGCAAGGTCGGTGACTTCCCGGTCAGCGGCGGAGTCGCGAACGTCTCCTTCACCGCACCGGGCGACCTGACCGGTCGTGCCACCGTGGTGGCCGTCGCCTCGCCGAGCGCCACCCAGGTCGGGCTGCCGCTGACCGCGTCGCCCACCACCGTCCGCGCCACAGCGGGTCCGATGACCTACGGCACCGACGGGGAGGTCGCGGTCACCGTGGAGTCCGACCTGCCGGCCACGGGGTTGGTCGAGGTGCGCAACGGCGACACGGTGATCGGCACCGCCACTCTCGCCGACGGGGTGGCCACCGTGGTGCTGCCCGGCACCTCGCTCCCGGTGGGCAGCAACGCCCTGACCGTCAGCTACCTGGGCGACACCCAGCACTCCGCGTCGAGCACGACGGTCCGGGTGAGCGTCGCCAAGGCGACGTCGACCACGGGCGTGACCGTGAGCCCCGCGTCGGTGCCGGTCGGCAACGGCACCGTGAGCCTCGCGGCCACGGTGTCGGCCGCGGGCGTCACACCCGAGGGGTTCGTCGGGCTCTACCAGGGCGGGTCGCTGGTCGCCGTCGCCGAGCTCGTCGACGGCGAGGCCGCGCTGACGCTCGGACCGTTCTCGACGACCGGCACCCGCAGCTACAGCGTGCGCTACCTCGGCGACGACTTCGTGAGCGGCAGCTCGGCGAACGCATCGGTCGAGGTGGTCAGGGCGACGCCGACCGTCACCGCGCGGGTGTCACCTGGCGTCATCCACCGCAACCGCACCCGGCCGGTGGTCGACGTCGTGGTCTCGGCCCCGGGCATCGCGGTCACCGGGCAGGTGTCGATCACAGCAGACGGGACGACGTACACCAGGAGCCTGTCGGGTGGACAGGCGTCGTTCACCCTGCCTGCCTATCGGACGCTCGGCGCCAAGACCATCGCGGTCGCCTACCTCGGGAGCCCGCTCGCCGAGGCGGTCGAGACGACCGTGCGGGTCGACGTTGTCCGATGATCAGCCCCCGGCGCGAGCCAGCGCGAAGGCGGCCTGCACCAGGGTGAGGTGACTGAACGCCTGCGGGAAGTTGCCCACCATCCGGCCGTGCGCGGCGTCGTACTCCTCCGAGAGGAGCCCGACGTCGTTGCACAGCCCGACCAGGCGGTCGAAGAGCCGGTGGGCATCGGCGGTGCGTCCTGCCGCGGCATACGCCGAGACCAGCCAGAAGGAGCACGCGAGGAACGGGTGCTCGGAGCCCGGCAGTCCGTCGACGCCGGTGGCGGTGCGGTAGCGCAGGAGCAGCCCGTCACGCATCAGGTCGCGCTCGATGGCCTCGATGGTGCCGAGCATCCGTGGGTCGTCACCGTCGATGAAGCCGATGAGGGGCAGCACCAGCAGGCTGGCGTCGACCTCGGTGGTGTCGTAGTGCTGGGTGAAGGTGTTCGCCTCGGGGTTGAAGCCGCGGGTCAGGACCTCCTCCCGCGCCGCATCGCGGATCTGGCGCCACCGGTCGACGTCGCCCACGGCGCCGTGCTGCTCCACGTAGCGCACCGCCCGGTCGAACGCCGCCCAGACCATCGCCCGGGAGTGCGTGAAGTGCCGCAGCGGCCCGCGGATCTCCCAGAGTCCGTTGTCGGGCTCCTGCCACTGGCGGGCCAGGTCGTCGACCAGGGCGCGCTGAAGGGCCCAGGCGCGCGCGTCGAGCTCCAGGCCGCCGTCGCGCGCGTGTTCGAGAGCGATCATCACCTCGCCGAGGACGTCGGTCTGGCGCTGCTGGGCGGCCCCGTTGCCGACCCTGACCGGTCGTGAGCCGGCATAGCCGGGCAGGTGGTCGAGGGTGTGCTCGGGCAGCCGCCGGCCCCCGTCGACGGTGTACATGATCTGGAGGTCCTCCGGGTCGCCGGCCACCGCCCGCAACAGCCAGTTGCGCCACAGCCGTGCCTCGTCGGTGTAGCCGGCGTCGACCAGCGACCCGAGCGTGAGGGCCGCGTCACGCAGCCAGCAGAACCGGTAGTCCCAGTTGCGCTCGCCGCCGAAGTCCTCAGGCAGCGACGTGGTGGGGGCCGCGACGATCCCCCCGGTCTCGGCGTGGGTCAACAGGCGGAGCGTGAGCAGGGAGCGGTGTACGACGTCCTGGTGAGGGACGCCGTCGAGCACGCAGCCGGCAGCCCAGTCCTCGGCCTCCTGGATGGTCTCGGCGATGGGGCCGGCGTAGTCGAGCCGGGCGGGCGCCTCGACGTGCGAGGGGACCCACGTGGTCGAGAACGTCAGCACCTCGCCGGCGGTCACGTCGAACGCGTCGTGGTGGCGATGGTCCACGGCGACCGGCAGCCGGGGCCCGCGCAGGATGAGCTTGTCGGGACCAGCGACGGCCGTGATCACCTCGTCGTCGCCCTCGCCCTCCCGGCTGACCCAGGGCCGGACCTCGCCGTAGTCCATCCGCACCACCCACTCGTGCAGCAGCCGCACCGTGCCCCGCACTCCGGTGACGACGCGGACCAGGTCGGCACGGTCCTCGACGGTCGGCATCACGTCGAGGATCGTGAGCTCGCCTGACGCCGTCGTGAACGTGGTCTCCAGCGCGGCGGAGTGACCCAGGTAGCGGCGGGTGACCGCGTAGACCTCGTCGGGGACGAGCTGCCAGTGACCATGATCGGGAGTGCCGAGGATCGCGGCGAAGCAGGCGGGGGAGTCGAAACGGGGCAGGCACAGCCAGTCGACCGATCCGTTGGTCCCGACCAGAGCGGCCGTGTGTCGGTCGCCCAGGAGCGCGTAGTCCTCGATGGGAAGGGATTGCTGGTCGGTCATGCAGGGCAACGTACCCGGACGCCTACGATCGACGTCATGACCAGCACCCTGATCCTTCAGCAGCAGCTGCTTGCGGCAGGGGCCACCGTGGCCACGGCGGAGAGCCTCACCGGTGGACTGCTCGGCGCGGCCATCACCGCCACACCGGGCTCCTCGGAGGTGTACGTCGGCGGCGTGGTCACCTATGCCACCGAGCTCAAGATGTCGCTGCTGAGCGTTCCCGCCTCGGTCGTCTCCGGCCCCGGTGTGGTCTCCGGGGAGTGCGCCGAGGCGATGGCGGCCGGGGTGCGCGAGCTGACCGGCGCGACGTACGCCGTCAGCACCACCGGTGTCGCGGGCCCGGACGCGCAGGAGGGCAAGCCGGTCGGAACGGTCTTCGTCGGGGTGGCGGGCCCGTCCGCGGTGAGCCACGTCCGCCTCCACCTCGCCGGTGGCCGCGACGACGTCCGTGCGCTCACGGTCGCGGCGGCGGTGTCTGCCCTGAGCGAACAGGTGTCCACGGATAGCGGCATGTGCGTGGGGGAAGAAACCCCCCTCGGGTAGCGTTGGCCCTATCGACTTGGAAAGGACCACGCTCATGGTGCTGTTTCGTCGCCTCCTCGGCGAAGTGCTCCGCGGTCAGCGGATGCAGCGTGGCATGACCCTGCGCGAGGTTTCCGCAGGTGCTCGGGTGAGCCTGGGCTACATCTCCGAGATCGAGCGAGGCCAGAAGGAGGCGTCGTCGGAGCTGTTGGCGTCGCTGTGCTCGGCCCTCGACGTGCCGCTGTCCGACGTGCTGCGCGACGTCAGTGACGCTGTCGCCCTGGAGGAGGCCGCTCTGCTGATCCAGGCCACCCCGATCAAGGTCGGCTCCCGCTCCCGCGACGTGGTCGCCTCCGCCGCCTAGGCGCGACCTGTCGCAGATGTACAGCTGAATCACGCCGACCTGTCGCAGATGTACAGGTGGGCGGTCATCTGCGCGACCTCGACATGTACATCTGCGACGGGTCGGCGCTCTGGGCGTGTACATCTGCGACGGGTCGGCGCTCTAGGCGTGTACATCTGCGACGGGTCGGCGCTCTGGGCGTGTACATCTGCGACGGGTCGGCGCTCTGGGCGTGTACATCTGCGACGGGTCGGCGCTCTGGGCGTGTACATCTGCGACAGGTCGGCGCTCTGGGCGCGTACATCTGCGACAGGTCGGCGCTCTGGGCGTGTACATCTGCGACAGGTCGGCGCTCCGGGCGTGTACATCTGCGACGGGTCGGCGCTCTGGGACAGGTCAGGCGGTTCAGGACAGGTCAGGCGGAGGGCTGGCAGCTGGGGCACCAGTACATGGCGCGATCGCGGTCGTCCTGAGCGATGACCACGGTGGTGCCGCAGCGTCGACAGGACCGCTGGCGGTAGACCCAGCTGCGCCGGCCCTTGCCGAGATCTCCGGTCGTGGTCTGCTCGACCCGCTCCTTGTTGGCCTCCAGCATCGCCTTGGCACGCGCGACGAGGCGGGGCAGGTTGGGCACGGTGCTGAGCGGGTTGGTGGGCCGCACCCCCGCCAGGAAGCACACCTCGTTGCGGTAGATGTTGCCGATCCCCGCGAGGTTGCGCTGGTCGAGGAGGGCCTCGCCGATCGGACGCTGAGGCTGCTCGGACAGTCGCCGCACTGCTTCGTCGAGGTCCCAGTCGTCGCCCAGCAGATCGGGACCCAGGTGACCGACGGCCTGGTCCTCCTCGGAACGTGGGAAGAGCTCGACGATGCCCAGGGCGAAGCCCACGCAGACCCGGTCGGCGGTCTCGAGGATGACGCGCGCCTCGTCGGCCGGTCGGCGCCAGCGCTGTCCGTGCTGGTAGATGTGCCAGGAACCCTCCATCTTGAGATGGGTGTGGAGGGTCCAGTGCTGCGGTCCGTCGTCGATGTGGGTGAGCAGGTGCTTGCCCCGCGAGATGGTGCGGCGTAGGGAGGCGCCGCTGAGATCGGCGGTCGCCAACTGCGGGACCCGGAAGGTGGTGCCGGTCAGCACGTGTCCCGCCAGCGCCCGGTCGAGAGACCGTGCGGCGCGCCAGACGGTGTCGCCCTCAGGCACGGGTGCCTTCTCTGATTCGGAGTCCGCGGGGGGTGGCCACGAACCCAGCATCCTCCAAAGCGCCGCGAAGTGGGGTGGAAGATCTGCCGGCGCCCAACAGGGCGGACCCGTCGGCCTTCTCGACGGTGAGCCTGCCGAGGGCGCCACGGCGCACGGAGTCGGCAAGAGCCTGACACCCGGGGCCGAGCTGTTCGGGGGCGTCGGTGAAGGTGAGCAGGGTGCGGCCGCCGCGTTCGACGTAGAGGGTGAGGGCGCCGTCGACGAGCACGACCAGGGCGCCTGCCTTGCGGCCGGGACGGTGCCCGGACTCGCCATCCACCCGCTCGGGCCACGGCAGAGCGCCGCCGAAGGGGTTGGCCGGGTCGGTGGCGGCCAGTGCGAGGGCCACCGGCTTCGCGTCAGTGGGGAGCTCGACGTAGGTGCGCAGCCGGTCGATCGCACCGACCGTGCCGAACTGGGCCGCCCCCAGCCCGTCGACGAAGTAACCCCGACGACAGCGACCTGAGTCTTCGAACGCGGTCAGGACGCGATAGACGCCGGCGAAGCCCCCGGGAACCCGCTCGCTCATCACCGCGCCCCGGGTGACCACCCCGTGACGGTCGAGGAGAGCCTCGGCCACGGCGTGAGCACGCTTGGTGGGGTCGGTGTCGACGTCTGGCAGCATCGACCAGCGCCCGGCTGTCTCCGGTGGACCCGATCGGCTGGGCATCCCGGGTCGGCTGCGTGCACCCCGGGCGCGGGGGCTGGCGCGTTGGGCGCGGTGGGTGGTGCGTCCGGAGCTGGTCAACGCGCGCAGCGGTGCCAAGGTGTCGTTGGTGACGCGCCCAGCCCAGACGAGGTCCCACAGCGCCGCCGACAGGGCCGCATCGTCGGTGCTGCCGAGTGACGTCGACAGCTGCCTGAAGAACCAGGCCCCTCCTGGTGCGAGTGCGTCGAGCACGGCCCGGTGCAGGTCGCCGAGGTCGAGGTCTGCGGGCTCGGGGAGAGTGAGCGCCGCCTGGTCGGTGAGGTGCACGGAGACCCAGCCGTCGTTGCCCGGCAGCGGGGAGTGGCCAGCCCAGATCACCTCACCGGTGGCACTGAGCTCGTCGAGCATGGCGGGCTCGTAGTCGGCGACTCGGGCGGCCAGCACCAGGGGCTCGAGCGCTGAGGCGGGAACGGGGCAGCCGGCCAGCTGCTCGATGGCGCTGACCACACCGTCGAGTCCTCGCAGGGACCCCCGGCGGGCGGTGCCGGCGGACGTGGTGGCCAGGAGGTGCTGCCAGTGGGGGAGGAAACGCCCGAGCACCTCGGGGGCCACGGGTTCGACCTCCTGGCGCAACCGGGCCAGGGAACGCCGGCGCAGCTTGCGCAGCACCTCGGCGTCACACCACTCGCTGCCGGAGCCGGCGGGCCGGAACTCGCCCTCGAGCAGTCGGCCGGCGGCAGCCAGGCGCTGGAGCGTATGACGCACGACGGCGGTGCCGAGGCCCAGTCGGTCGGCCACGTCGGCGGTGACGAAGGGGCCATGGGTGCGTGCGAAGCGCGAGACCAGGTCGGAGAGGGGGTCGTCGACAGGCTCGGCGAAGACGTCGGGCGTGCCGTGGGGGACGGGCACTCCCAGCCCGTCACGCAACCGCGCGACGTCCTCGACGGCGGCCCACCGCTCCACGCCGGCCATCCGGACGGTGACGACACGCCGGGAGTTGGTGAGGGCTGCCAACCACCCCCGGGCGTCGGCCGCGTTGACGCAGCGCGCCGACACCTCCTCGCTCGACAACGGCCCGAGCAGCCGAAGCAGGTCGGCGACGCCCTCGGCGTCGCGGGCCTGGCGGTCGGGAACCAGCCGCTGGAGCTCGGCCTCGACCTCGGCCAGCACCTCGGGGTCGAGCAGCTCGCGCAGCTCGGCCCGGCCGAGCAGCTCGGCCAGAAGACCCTGGTCGAGGCTGAGGGCTGCCGCGCGGCGCTCGGCGATGGGGGAGTCGCCCTCGTAGACGAACTGGGCGACATAACCGAACAGCAGGCTGCGGGCATAGGGCGAGGGCGACTGGGTGGTGACGTCGACGACGCGCACCTCGCGGCGCTCGACCTTCTTCATCAACCCGATCAGGGCCGGGAGGTCGTAGACGTCCTGGAGGACCTCGCGCACCGCCTCGAGCACGATCGGGAAGGCGGGGTATTTGGCGGCCACCTCGAGCAGCTGCGCGCTGCGCTGACGCTGCTGCCACAGCGGGGATCGCCGACCGGGGTCGCGTCGCGGGAGCAGGAGGGCACGGGCGGCGCACTCGCGGAAACGGGAGGCGAACAGCGACGACCCGCCCACCTCGGAGGTCACCAGCTGCTCGATCTCGTCGGGTTCGAAGACGACGACCTCGCCGCCGGGCGGGTCGACGTCGGTGTCGGGGATGCGCAGGACGATGCCGTCGTCGGAGGCGACGGCCGACGCCTCCACGCCGTAGCGCTCTCGCAGCCGGGTGTTGATGGCCAGGGCCCAGGGCGCGTGGACGGGCGTGCCGTAGGGCGAGTGCACGACCAACCGCCAGTCGCCGAGCTCGTCGCGGAACCGCTCGACGACGAGGGTGCGGTCGCTGGGCAGCACCTGGGTGGCCTCGCGCTGCTCGGTGAGGTAGGTGACCAGGTTGCCCGCGGCCCAGTCGTCGAGCCCGGCTGCCACCGCGGTGGCCGTGGCCTTCGCCGGTGTCATCGCCCCGAGCTCCCTGGTCCACGCGCCGACCGCCTCGCCCAGCTCGGCGGGCCTGCCCAGGCCGTCGCCCTTCCAGAACGGCAACCGACCCGGGACGCCGGGGGCGGGGCTGACCAGCACCCGGTCGTGGGTGATGTCCTCGATGCGCCACGAGGTCGCCCCCAGCGCGAAGACGTCGCCGACCCGGGACTCGTAGACCATCTCCTCGTCGAGCTCGCCGACCCGGCGCCCGGGACCCTCGCCGCCGACCAGGAACACGCCGAAGAGCCCCCGGTCGGGGATGGTGCCGCCGCTGGTGACCGCGAGTCGCTGGGCACCGGGACGACCGGTGAGCTGCCCTGACACGCGGTCCCAGACGATGCGTGGCCGGAGCTCGGCGAACTCGTCGGAGGGATAGCGACCGGCCAGCAGGTCGAGGGTGGCCTCGTAGGCGCTGCGCGGCAACGAGCCGAAGCTCGCCGTGTGGCGGAAGAGCTCGTAGAGGTCGTCGACGGCCCAGCTGTCGAGCGCGACGGCGGCGACCACCTGCTGCGCGAGCACGTCGAGCGGGTTGGCCGGCACCTTGAGCGACTCGATCGCCCCGCTGCGCATCCGCACCACGGCCACGGCGGTCTGCGCCAGGTCACCCCTGTGCTTGGGGAACAGCACCCCCCGGGACACCTCGCCGACCTGGTGGCCGGCCCGGCCGACCCGCTGCAGCGCGCTCGCGACCGAGGGCGGCGACTCGATCTGGATGACCAGGTCGACAGCCCCCATGTCGATGCCGAGCTCGAGGCTGCTGGTCGCCACCACGCACGGGATGCGCCCGCGCTTGAGGTCGTCCTCGATCAGCGCTCGCTGCTCCTTGCTCACCGATCCGTGGTGGGCCTTGGCGATCACGGGCGCACCGCTGGTGTCGTCGACCGAGCTGTTCGACAGCCCCGACTGAGCCATGATCTGGGCGGGCGGGGTGACCGGGGAGTCGCTCGCGAGCCCGGCGCGTTCGGCGGCGATCTCGTTGAGGCGCGCCGTCAGCCGCTCGGCCAGCCGCCTCGAGTTGGCGAACACGATGGTGGAGCGGTGTTGGCCGATGAGGTCGACGACGCGTTCCTCCACATGGGGCCACAACGACGTGCGACGGGTGCCGGCCGCGGCTGAGCCGCCGTCCTCGTCCTCGATGGGCTGGCCGATCTCGGTCATGTCCTCGACCGGGACCACCACTGTGAGGTCCCACTCCTTGCTCGACGGCGGCGCGACGATCTCGACCGGCGCGGACCCGCCGAGGAACCGGGCGACCTCCTCGAGCGGCCGCACAGTTGCGGAGAGTCCGATGCGCTGGGCGGGGCGCGGGAGCAGGGCGTCGAGGCGTTCGAGCGTGACCGCCAGGTGGGCGCCGCGCTTGGTGCCGGCCACCGCGTGCACCTCGTCGACGATCACGGTCTCCACGCTGGTGAGGGACTCGCGCGCCTGGGAGGTGAGCATCAGGAACAGCGACTCGGGCGTGGTGATCATGATGTCGGGCGGAGTCGTGGAGAGTCGGCGTCGCTCGGCAGCCGAGGTGTCACCCGAGCGCAGGCCCACGGAGATCTCAGGAACCGGGCTGCCCAAGCGGTCGGCCGTGTGTCGGATGCCGGTGAGCGGGGCCCGCAGGTTGCGCTCCACGTCGACCGCGAGTGCCTTGAGCGGGGAGACGTAGAGGACGCGGCAGCGCTTCTTCTTCTCCGGGACCGGGGCGCTCACCAGACGGTCGAGCGACCACAGGAATGCCGACAGGGTCTTGCCGGACCCGGTGGGTGCCACCACCAGTGCGTGCTGCCCGCGGCCGATGGCATCCCACGCCCCGACCTGCGCCGGAGTGGGCTCGGCGAAGGCGGCAGCGAACCAGGCTCGGGTCGGTTCGCTGAAGGCGGCCAGCGGGTCGGTCGTGCTCACCGCACCATCCTGTCCTACGCCACCGACAAGTCCTGTCGGTGAGTTCCTCTACTGTCGGGCTCGTGGACGAATCGATGATCCTGGCCTCGGGGCTGCGCAAGTCGTTCGGTGACTTCGAGGCGGTCTGCGGCATCGACCTCGACGTCCGTCGGGGCGAGGCCTTCGGGTTCCTCGGTCCCAACGGGGCAGGCAAGTCCTCCACCATGCGGATGATCGCCGCGGTCTCGCCACCGACGGGTGGCTCGTTGCGCATCCTCGGCCTCGACCCCACGACGGACGGGCCGGCGATCCGAGCGCGGATCGGCGTCTGCCCCCAGGAGGACACCCTCGACAACGAGCTCAAGGTCCGCGACAACCTCTACATCTACGGTCGCTACTTCGGCATCCCCAAGGCCGACGTCAACGCCCGGGTCGACGAGCTGCTCGACTTCGTGCAGCTCACCGAGAAGGCGAAGGCCAAGGTCCAGGATCTCTCCGGGGGGATGAAGCGACGCCTCACGATCGCTCGCTCCCTGGTGAACACACCTGATCTGCTGCTGCTCGACGAGCCGACGACCGGGCTCGACCCGCAGGCGCGCCACGTCCTCTGGGACCGGCTGTTCCGGCTCAAGCAGACCGGCGTGACCCTCGTCATCACCACTCACTACATGGACGAGGCGGAGCAGCTCTGCGACCGACTGGTCGTCATGGACAAGGGCGACATCGTGGCCCAGGGGTCCCCGCTCGAGCTCATCCGCCAACACTCCACCCGCGAGGTGGCCGAGCTGAGGCTCGGTGTGGCGGCGGAGGGCGAGACCCACGACCGGCTCGCCGAGCAGATCCAGGATCTCGGCGTCCGCGTCGAGGTGCTACCCGATCGGCTGCTCGTCTACACCGACGACGGCGACGAGGCGATCGCCAAGGTGCACGAGCGCGGTCTCGCGCCGCTGGCCACCCTCGTACGACGGGCCACCCTCGAGGACGTCTTCCTGCGCCTCACCGGCCGCACGCTGGTCGACTGATGAGCCGACCGGAGCCTGGCGCCGCGACCGGCCTGTCCCTGCGCACCGGCGTGAGCCGTCAGGTCGACTACTGGCTGACCGTCTACCGCCGCACCTGGCGCGGCACCGTGATCTCCTCGTTCGTCTCGCCGCTGTTCTACGTGCTGGCCATGGGAGTGCTGCTGGGCGGGTTCATCGAGGCGGACCCGGCTGACCTGGAGGGTGCGGCGTCCTACCTCGCGTTCGTGGTGCCGGGGCTGGTCGCGGCCCATGCCATGCAGACCGCGGTGGGCGAGACGACCTACCCCGTGATGAGCCTGATCAAGTGGCAGCGGGTCTACGACTCCATGCTGTCCACCCCGCTGACGGTGCGCCATCTGGTCGCGGCCCATCTGCTCTTCGTCGGGTTCAGGCTGGTGACGACGTGTGCGGTGTTCATGCTGGTCCTCGCGCCGTTCGGGGTGTTCGCCACCTGGTGGGGTCCCGTCCTCGCGTTCCTGGCCCAGGTGCTGGTCGGCCTGACGTTCGCGACCCTGATCTACGGCTTCACGGCCCGACTGAGGTCCGAGGAGGGCTTCGGCGTGCTCTTCCGGCTCGGCGTCTTCCCGCTCTTCCTGTTCTCCGGGGCGTTCTTCCCGATCGCCAACCTGGGCGGCGCCGCCTGGGTCGCGCGGCTCACGCCGCTGTGGCACGGCGTCAACCTGTCCCGGATGCTGTGCCTCGACAACGTCGACTGGTCGCTGGCGGCGCTCAACGTCAGCGTGTTGCTGGCGCTGTCGGCCTTCGGCTGGTGGTGGTCGGTCACGGGGCTGACCAAGAGGCTGGTGAGCTGAGATGGCCACTGCGCCGCTGACCACCTGGCAGGCGACCCGGTTGCTGGTGCTGAGGAACTACCTCGTCTACCGCTCCGCGCGGAAGCTCTTCCTGACCGGCTTCCTGGAGCCGGTCTTCTACCTGTTCTCCATCGGCATCGGGGTCGGTCAGCTGGTCGGCGACTTCCAGTTCAACGGCCACCCCGTCCCCTACGCCGAGTTCGTCGCGCCGGGCATGCTCGCCGCGTCGGCGATGAACGGCGCGCTGATGGACAGCACCTTCAACGTCTTCTTCAAGCTCAAGTACGACAAGCTCTACGACCAGATGCTGGCCACCCCGCTCACCACGTCCGACGTGGCGCGCGGCGAGGTGGCGTGGGGGCAGCTCCGGGGCTCCTCCTACTCCGCGGCGTTCCTGCTGGTGATGGTGGCGATGGGTCTGGTGCACACGTGGTGGGCGTTGCTGGCGCTGCCGGCGGCGGTGCTCATCGGGTTCGCCTTCTCCGCGGTGTGCATGGCGTTGACGACCTTCATGACCAGCTGGCAGGACTTCGACAAGATCACCCTCGTCCAGCTGCCCCTGTTCCTGTTCTCCGCCACCTTCTTCCCCGTGACTGCCTTCGAGGGGTGGCTGCGCTGGATCGTGGAGGTGACGCCGCTCTATCGCGGTGTGGTGCTGTGTCGCGAGCTCACGACCGGCATCGTCACCTCGGCGTCGCTGGTCTCGGTCGTCTACCTCCTCGTGATGGGGCTGATCGGGCTGGTCGTGGTGCGCCGCCGACTCGACGCCCTGCTCCTCACCTGAGCTGATACCAGGCCGTGTCGATCCACCGGTCGAACTTGCGCCCAACCTCCTTCATCACCCCGAGCCGCTCGAACCCGCAGGCCAGGTGCAGTCGTTCGCTCGCGTCGTTGGGCAGGGCGACCACCGCGAGCACGCTGCGCACCCCTGCGGCGCGCACCTCGCTCAGCAACGCCGGATAGAGCTGCCGGCCGATGCCCTGTCCGCGGGAGCCGTGGTGCAGGTAGATCGAGGTCTCCCGGGTGTGGCGATAGCCGGGTCGGGGGCGGTAGGACGACGAGTAGGCATAGCCGAGCACCTGATCGCCCTCCGTCGCGACCAGCAGATGGTCGCCCGGCTCGGTGCTGCTCAGCCGGGTCTCCCAGTAGGCCAGCGGACGGGGCTCCAGGTCGAAGGTGGACACACTGAGCGCCACCTCGCGGTCGTAGATCGCGGCGATCGCCGCCAGGTCCTCCTCGCCCGCAGCGCGCACCAGCATGTCGCGAAGTTTGCCAGTTCGGCGCCGGTGGCTTGTCGTCGGCTGGAAGGATGTTGACCGTGAGCACCCCAGAGCGCGACACGGTGGCGGCGTACGACGCGTATGCCGCCGACTATCGCGACGGCACCACCACCCCGCCGACGTCGGTGCTCACCACCGTCGACCGGTTCGCCGAGGAGCTCCCGACCGGAGCCAGGGTGCTGGAGATCGGCAGCGGGCCGGGACGCGACGCCCGACTTCTCGAGGCGGCGGGACTCAGCGTGCGGCGTACCGATGTCAGTCGCGAGTTCGTGCGGCTGATGCGGGCCGACGGCTACGAGGCCGACGTGCTCGATCCCCTCACCGACGACCTGTTCGACCCGATCCGTCCCTTCGAGCGCTACGACGCCGTCTGGGCCGACGCCTGCCTGCTGCACGTGGCTCGCAACGACTTCCCGATCGTGGCGGGCCGGCTGGCCGACGCGACCCGCTCCGACGGCCTGCTCTACGCCTCCGTGAAGGAAGGCGACGGCGAGGAGTGGTCGACACACGGCCATGTCGACGCGCCTCGCCACTTCGTCTACTGGCGCTCCCACGAGGTCCGTGAAGCCCTCGAGGACTCCGGGTGGCTCGTCGACGAGGTCGGGCGTGAGCAGGGCGAGCGTGGCGAGATCTGGCTCGAGATCTGGGCGCGACGACAGTGAGGCACACGGAGTTCTGGTCGCGGACGGAGGCGGCGCTCGGCGTGAACGTGGCCCGCTTCTGGGCCGACCAGCACGTGCTCAGCGAGCTGGGCGGCCGCACCCCGGTGCAGGCCCTCGACCAGGGCGTGCCGCCGAAGACGGTCTGGGCGGCTGTGTGGGCGGTGCTGGAGCTTCCTGCCAAGGACCGCTGAACCTTACGGAACGGTGACAGGGCCCGGTCGCGCTGCGATCCGTCGCGACCGGATGACAGGGTGGAGCGTGTGAGCACCTCAGCGGACGTGGCCGTCATCGGCGGCAGTGGCTTCTACTCCTTCCTCGACGGGCCGGAGCAGGTGCGCGTGGAGACGCCGTACGGCGCGCCGTCCGCCGACATCTCGCTCGGTGAGGTCGCGGGTCGCTCGGTCGCCTTCCTACCCCGCCACGGTCCGCGCCACGAGCTTCCACCCCACCGGATCAACTACCGCGCCAACCTGTGGGCGCTGCGGTCGCTGGGGGTGCGTCAGGTGATCGCCCCGTGCGCGGTCGGCGGCCTGCGCGACGAGGTGGCACCGGGCGACATCGTCGTGCCCGACCAGCTCGTCGACCGCACCTGGGGACGGACCCAGTCCTACGTCGAGACGGGCGCCGTCCACCTGCCCTTCGCCGACCCCTACTGCGCGCCGCTGTCGGCGTCCCTCGCGGGCGCCGACCCGTCGGTCTCGCTGGGCGGCACCATGGTGGTGGTCGAGGGTCCGCGGTTCTCGACGCGGGCCGAGTCGCGGCACTACGCCGACCAGGGCTGGACCCTGATCAACATGACCGGGCATCCCGAGGCCGTGCTCGCTCGCGAGCTGCGGATGTGCTACTCGGCGGTCGCCCTGGTGACCGACATGGACGCCGGCGTCGAGGCGGGCGGAGGTGTCGACCAGGCGGAGGTATTCGCGATGTTCGGACACAACATCGACCGGCTCAAGGCAGTCCTCACCACGGCGATGTCCGACCTGCCCGACCCCGAGGGCTGCTCCTGCTCCACGTGGGCCGACGGGCTCGACCTCACCTACGACGTCCCGTGAGGGTCCTGCTGACCGGTTCCGCCGGCTTCGTCGGCGGTGCGATCGGCACCCAGCTCGATGCCGCCGGCGACGAGGTCGTCCGGGTCGACCTGATGCTGCCCCAGGCCCACGGCAGCACCGACGCCCCGGTGGGCACGCACCAGGTCGACATCCGCGAGCTCGACCCGGGGCTCCTCGACGGCGTCGACGCCGTGTGTCACCAGGCCGCCGTGGTCGGCGCGGGGGTGAGGGTCGCCGACCTGCCGGCGTACGCCGCCCACAACGACCTCGGCACCGCCGCGCTGCTGGCCGCGATGTACGACGCCGGCGTGACCCGGATGGTGCTGGCCAGCTCGATGGTGGTCTACGGCGAGGGGCGCTACGCCTGCCCCGACCACGGGCGCCAGCAGCCGCCCTCACGCACCGTGGAGTCGTTGGCGCAGGGTCGGTTCGAGAACCTGTGTCCGCGGTGCGCTGCGCCGCTGGCGTGGGAGCTCGTCGACGAGGACAGCCGCCTCGATCCGCGCAGCAGCTATGCGGCGAGCAAGCTCGCCCAGGAGCACTACACGTCGGCCTGGGTGCGGCAGGCGGACGCCTCGGCGATCGCCCTGCGCTACCACAATGTCTACGGACCCGGGATGCCGCGAGACACGCCGTACTCCGGGGTCGCGGCGATGTTCCGCTCCTCCCTCGAGCGGGGCGAGGCGCCGCAGGTCTACGAGGACGGCGGTCAGATGCGCGACTTCGTCCACGTCGACGACGTCGCCCGCGCCAACGTCCTGGCCCTGCGCGCGGTGGGGGACCGGGGTCGGTTCGCCGCCTACAACGTGTGCTCCGGCGAGCCGGTCTCGATCGGCGAGGTGGCCTCGCTCGTCGTGCAGGGCACCGGCTCCGACCTTCGTCCCGAGGTGACCGGTGGCTACCGCGTGGGCGACGTCCGGCACGTCGTCGCCTCACCCGCCCTGGCCACCCGGGAGCTGGGCTTCACCGCTCGGGTCTCACCGACCGTCGGACTTCCGGAGTTCGCCACCGCCCCGCTGCGCGACTAGGTGTCCTGACCCACCCGGAGCGCGATCGCGTCGAGCATCATCTCCAGCGCAGTGTCGAACGCGCGGGGATCGCTGATGCTGGTGAGCTCGTCGCGCACCTCCGCGAGGTGCGGGTAGTCCTCGGCGGGCAGGGAGCGGTACTCGACCTGCCAGGCGAGGTCGTCTGCCCTCCGGGTCTCCTGGGGGAGGGCGTGCATCGAGGCCTCCATCGCCGACATGGCCCGGGTCATGTTGCCGAACGCCCGGAGGTAGACGGCCGCGTCGGCAGGGCTCAGGCCCGCGCGCTTGAGGGCGCCGAGGGCGAACTCGACGGTGGCGAACTCGGTGGGCCGCCGGGTCGTGCGCGACGCCATCTCGAGCGCGAACTCTGGATACTTCAGGTAGTGGTCGTGGATCACCCGCGACACCGTCCGCAGGTCGTCTCGCCAGCTGTCGGTCTCCTGGAAGGTGCCGCCGTAGGAGCGACCGCGCAGCGTGTCGATGAGCTCGAGGACGAGCTCGTCCTTGTCGCGGAAGTGGCGGTAGACCGAGGTCGGGTGGGCCTCGAGCTCCTTGCCGATCGCCTGGAACGTGAGCCGGTCGAGTCCGTCTCGGTGGGCGACGCGCTCGGCGGCCTCGATGATCAGCTCTCGGCTGAGGCTGTCACGCGGACGACGTACTTTGGCGGCGGATGTGGGGGACTTCGCCTTCGAGGTGCTCAACTCGTCCTGCCCCTTTCGCGTCTGGTCCAACGGTGCAAGCGAGCGTAGGTCATCGGGCCCGGGTACGCCGACTGCTCGCTCCCGAGTCGTGCTTTACTCGACCGCAACCCATAGTCAATGATGTTGACTATATCAGTTGCACGGACGAGGAGCGTCACCATGGAATCCAGGTTCGAGATCCCCTACCTCCTGAGCGTGCGCCCCGCCCCGGGTCCCTCCGGTCGCGCGCTGCTCGTGGAGAACCATCCGGAGGTGGCCCTCGGGAGGGTCTGGGACGGCGTGTCCCAGGCCGGCGTCGGCGAGCTGCTGCCCTTCCCGGTGGGTCTCGGGGCCGCCTTGATGCCCGAGGGGGACTGGGTCGTCGAGCTGGACGACGACGGCGGGTCCGAGGTCGGTCATCTCCGGGCCCGCTCGGTCGACGGACGCGATTCCCTCGACCTCACGCCGGAGCTGCCCTCCTACGTCGTGCGCGGGCTCGAGCCCAGTGCTGACGGCTCCGTCCTGGTCGCGACCGTGGTCGACGACGACGGCTTCCACGTCCTCGCCATCCCCACCCGGCCCTGGGGCCGGGCGACCCGGGTCTACAGCTCGCCCTCGGAGGCGTGGTACGCCCACGTCTCGGCCGACGGCACGCTCGTCAGCGTCGACACCACCAGCCACAATCCCCACGTACGACGCCCCGCGGTCACGGTGGTCGAGGTCGACACGGGTCGGCCCGTGGCGGTCCTGAACGACCTTCCGGACGGGCCGGTCCGCGCCATCCGGTTCTCCCCGGAGGTGGGCGACCCCCGGGTGCTGGTGTCGACCGAGCGCTCCGGCTTCGCGCGTCCGGCGCTGTGGAACCCGCGCTCAGGGGTGCGCCAGGACTTCGATCTGGCCGAGCTGTCGGGAGAGGTCATGCCGCTGGACTGGCACGCGGCCAGCGGCAGCGTGCTGGCGGTGCACGTGGACGGCGGGATCCACCGGCTGCTGCGGCTGCACGAGGAGACCGGTGCGGCCGACGAGATCAGCGCGGGGCTGGGCAGCTATGCCGACCCTGATGTCGCCGACATCTACGCCTTCATCTCCCAGTCCTACTTCAACCCCGACGGCAGCGTGGCGGTGGTGAGCTCGAGGTGGGACACCCCTCGCCACGTCACGCGCCTCGAGCAGGGCGGCGACCTGAGCGTGGTGATCCCGCCTGCTGCCGTCCCCCCGGGGCGCAGCTTCTCCTCGCAGCTGGTGACGAGTCGGGACGGCACGCTCGTCCAGCTGTGGTGGGCCCGCCCGGCGGGGACCTCGCGGGGCACCCTGCTGGAGGTTCACGGGGGTCCCAACCTGGTCACCGTGGACGGCTACTCGCCCTCCGCCCAGGCGTGGCTGGACGCCGGCTTCAGCTATGCCTCGCTCAACTACCGCGGCTCGGTCACGTTCGGGCGGGACTTCCGTGAGGGCTTCTGGGGGGCGGGGGGAGATCGGGAGCTGGAGGACATCGAGGCCGCTGTCGCCTGGCTGCAGGACCAGGGCCTGGCCTCCCCGGCGACCACCTTCATCACCGGCCCGTCGTACGGCGGTCACCTGACGTTGCTCTCGCTCGGCCGGCTCCCGCACCTGTTCGCCGGGGGACTCGCCCATGTCGCGATGGCGGACTGGAAGGCTGCCTGGGCGGACATGAACCCGGCCCTGCGGGGAGCCTGGACGGCGTTCCTGGGAGGCACGCCCGAGGAGGTGCCGGAGATCCTGGAGCGCTACTCCGCGGTCAACTTCGTCTCCGAGGTCACCGCGTCGGTCTGGCTCAACCAGGGCGCCCGCGACACCAGGACGCCGGCTGCCCAGGCCCAGCGGTACGCCGACGCGCTGGCCGCTGCCGGGGGTGATGTGGTGATCGACTGGTTCGACGCGGGCCACGAGCCGACCGGCCTGCGTGGGGCCGCCGCCGACCAGGAGCGGATGCTCGAGCTGGTGGAGCGGACCCTCGCCGGACAGGCCTGGTCAAACAGATAGTCAATGAAAATGACTATAACTCTTGCTAACTGTGTGGGGCTTCCGTAGCGTGGCTCGAAAGCACGGCCCCTGACCAGCTGGCACTCACTTTTCGGAGTTACCCATGGACACATCCCTCCGCCGTTGGGCGGTCATCGTCTCGGTCCTCCCGCTCCTCCTCGCCACGGCGTGCAGCTCCTCGCCCGCCAAGGAGGGCAGCCAGGGCGTCACCCCCGTCAAGGAGGGGGGCCAGATCGTCATCGGGGCCGAGCAGGAGCCAGACTGCACCGACTGGATCGCCACCTGTGCTGGGTCGATCTGGGGCACCTACATCATGCAGTCCGCGACGATCCCGTCGGTGTTCAACGTCCGTGAGGACGGGGGGTCGTGGGTGCCCGAGATCTCCTCGATGATGGCCTCGGAGCCGACGGTGGAGCAGGCGGGGGACCAGCAGGTCGTCACCTACCGGCTGAACCCGAAGGCGGTCTGGTCCGACGGCGAGCCCATCACCTCGGCCGACCTGAAGTACACCGCCCTGCAGATCCGCGACTCCGACGACATCTTCGACCGCACCGGCTACGACAGGATCGTCGGGATCGACACGCCCGACCCCAGCACTGCCGTCGTGACGCTCGACTCGTCGTACGCCGGGTGGCGCACGCTGTTCAGCAGCGCGTACGGCGTCCTGCCGGCGCACCTGCTCGAGGGCAAGGACCGCGCCGCGATCATGAAGGACGGCTACTCCTTCAGCGGTGGGCCCTGGGTGATCGAGTCCTGGAAGCGAGGCGTCTCGGTGACCCTCGTGCCCAACGAGAACTACTGGGGCGAGAAGCCGCACCTGGACAAGGTCATCTTCCAGTTCCTCCCCGACACCGCGGCCGCCTTCCAGGCGCTGCGCAGCGGCCAGGTCGACGCGCTCTACCCCTCGCCTCAGCTCGACGCGCTGAGCCAGATCGAGGCCGGGGTCCCGGGGACCCGCTCGGAGATCGAGCCCCAGAGCGGCAACCTCGAGGCGTTGTGGATGAACAACGAGGCGTTCCCGTTCGACTCCCAGGCGGTGCGCCAGGCCTTCGCCTACTCCATCGACCGGCCCGCGATCGTCAAGCGGCTGTTCGGGTCGCTCGACCTGAGTGAGCCGGCCCAGAGCTTCCTGACGCCGCTGGTCTCCACCTTCGCCTCCGACGACTTCTCCCAGTACTCCCTCGACCTCGACAAGGTCGAGGAGCTGATGACGGCCGACGGGTGGGCCAAGGGCGGCGACGGGGTGTGGGCCAAGGACGGCAAGGCCGCCGAGTTCACGATCCTCACCCTGGCCGGCAACAAGCGGCGCGACCTGACCGTGCAGATCCTGCAGGCACAGCTGGCCGAGGCCGGCTTCACCATGGCCATCAAGACGGTGACCCCGGCCGACCTGTTCGGCAAGCTCGCCCCGGCGGGTGACTTCCAGCTGGGCCTCTACACGCTCATCGACACTTACCCCGATCCCGCGCTGAGCGCCAGCTTCGACTCCAAGAACATCCCGACCGACGCGAACGGCAACTCGGGCATCAACTTCGCCCGCGCGAACGTCCCGGGACTCGACGACCTGCTGGAGAGCGTGGACACCGAGGTGGACGAGGCCAAGCGGATCGCCGCCTCCCAGGAGGCCGACCAGCTCATCGCCGAGGCCGTTCCCTCCTTGCCCCTCCAGATCCTTCCCAGTGTGCTGCTGTGGAGCGAGAAGGTCGGTGGCCCGTTGAGCATCAACCCGGTCCAGGGTCCCTTCTGGAACCTCGAGGAGTGGGGTCTGGCGGCGGAGTAGTCCGCTCGGTCAGGCCTGCCCCGGGACCTGGCCGGCTGCCGCCCGGCCCGCGCGCTCCAACCAGCGCGCGGGCTGGGCCATGGCCGCTCCAACCAGCGCGCGGGCTGGGCCATGGCGGCGTCCGCTCCGCCCGCCAGCTCGGCGAGCTGCAGGACCCCCGCAGCGAGATCTCCCTCGGCGGTGCCCGCGACGACCAGGCTCCGGGTGCCGCAGTCGCGCGCCAGCCCGAGCACGTGGCCGACGACCTTGCCCTGCGCCGACTGGGAGTCATAGCGACCCTCCCCGGTCACGACGAGATCGGCGCTCCGGATCGCCTCAGGCAGCCCGATCGCGTCCGCCAGGGTCGTGGACCCGGCTGCCAGCTCGGCCCCCCACCCGCTCACCAGGCCGTACGCCGTGCCGCCCGCCGCACCGCTGCCGGGCTGTGCCGGGTCGCCACCGAGGCGGGCCACCCACCTCGTCAGCGACGCCTCCAGGGCGAGGACCTGCTCGGCGTCGGCGCCCTTCTGGGGCGCGAACTGACGGGCGGCGCCGAACGGTCCGAGGAGGGGTGCGGTGACGTCCACCAGGCAGATCACGCCACCGGGCGGGGGAGCGACGAGGTCGCTCAGGTCCAGGCCCTCCGGCCGGCCGGGCACGTCGATGGGTCGAGCGCCCAGGGCCGCGAGGGCACCGGCGCCGCCGTCGGTGCAGGCCGACCCGCCGAGGCCGACCACGAGGCGGCGTACGTCGGGGGAGAGCGCGGCGGCCCGCAGGGCCTCACCCAGCCCGGTGCTGGTCGCTCCGATGGGGTCGGGCTCGCGCATCAGGGGGAGCCCGCTGGTGCCGGACATCTCCACGACCGCGGTCCCGTCGGCGCAGAGCAGCCAGGCCGTGTCAGCGGGCCGGCCGTCGGGGCCGGTGACCCGGATCGGGACCCGCCTGGAGGCCGAGGCGGCGGACTCCAGCACTGCGAGGGTTCCCTCGCCGCCGTCCGCCATCGGGAGCAGGTCAAGGTGGTCCTCGGGGCGGACCGCGGACCAGCCGGCCCCGAAGGCTCGCGTGGCGTCGGCGGCGTCGATCGAGCCCTTGAAGGAGTCCAGGGCCACCACGACTCGGAGGGCGATGCTCATGGCGGCCTCGACAATCTGATAGTCATTGGTATTGACTATCAGCATGGCAGAGAGGCTGGTTGCGCGGAATGGATGAGTCGCTGACGTTCGCCGGTTTCGATTCCCGGGTCCTCGAGCGGGATGGGGTGGAGCTGTTCGTGCGGGTCGGCGGCACCGGCTCGCCCGTCGTACTCCTGCACGGCTATCCCGAGACCCACGTGATGTGGCACGCCGTCGCCGGCGACTTGGTCCGCGACCACCAGGTGGTGCTGATGGACCTGCGTGGGTACGGCGCGTCGGGAGCACCGGTCTCCGACGCCGGTGACCTCGTCTACAGCAAGCGCGAGATGGCCCTCGACGTGGCGCACGTCATGAGCGAGCTGGGCCACGAGCGCTTCGCCGTGGTCGGTCACGACCGCGGCGCTCGGGTGGCTCACCGGCTCGGCCTGGACCATCCCCACCGGGTGGACTCACTGGCGGTGCTGGACATCGTGCCCACCCTGCACATGTTCGAGAACGTCGACCGCGAGATGGCGCAGTCCTACTTCCACTGGTTCTTCCTGACCCAGCCCGGCGGGCTGCCCGAGAGGCTGATCCGGGGCGACCCCGCCACGTGGCTGGCGAGCCGGTTCGCGGGACGGAATGCCGGGGGTCGGCAGATCCCGGAGGAGGCGCTGCGGGCCTACCTCGTTGCGTTCGAGCGCCCCGGGGTGGTGGAGGCGACGTGTGCCGACTACCGGGCCGCTGCGACGGTCGACCTCGAGCACGACCGCGCCGACCGAGGAAGCAGGCTGCAGATGCCCGTCCTGGCGATGTGGGGGTCCGCGAGCTACGTCGGGCGCAACTTCGACGTACCCCTGGTCTGGAGCCGATTCGCCGACACTGTCTCCGGGCAGGCGGTGACCGCCGACCACTACCTCCCCGAGGAGAACCCGGCCGACACGATCCACGGCCTTCGCCAGTTCTGGGCGGGGTTGCGATGAGCGCCGTGGAGAGGATGCTCGGACGGCTGGAGCACCTGGTGATGGCCGAGACGCCCTCGGGCGACGCCGGGCGGCTGCGGGCCGCCCACGTGCTGCTGCAGGACTGGGGTCAGGAGGCGCTGGGGCGACGCGGCGAGGAGCGGGTCGTCGACGCGGTGCCCCATCTGCTCTGGGAGGCTGCGGCCCAACCTCGGGTCCTGGTGCTGGGTCACCTCGACACGGTGTTTCCGGCGGGGGTGACCCGTCAGCGTCCGTTCGCCATCGACGGCGACCGGGTCACCGGTCCGGGCGTCTTCGACATGAAGGCCGGCCTGGTGGTGGCGCTGGAGGCCCTCTCGCGGGTGGTGGACCCGTCTCACGTCTCGCTGTTGGTCACCGGGGACGAGGAGACCGGCTCCAGCACGTCGAGGGCCCTGATCGAGGACGTCGCTCGAGGCTGCTCGGCGGTCCTGGTCCTCGAGCCGAGTCTCGAGGGTGCCCTGAAGACCGGGCGCAAGGGAGGGAGCATCTATCGGGTGGGGTTCGAGGGTCGCGCCGCGCACGCCGGGCTGGAGCCCGAGCTGGGGCGCAACGCCCTCATCGAGCTGGCTCGGCTGGTCCTCTGGTGCGAGTCGGTCGCCGACCCGGGCCTCGGCACCACGGTGACGCCCACCAGGGCCGAGTCCGGCACCACCAACAACGTCGTGCCCGCGTTCGGCGAGCTGGTCCTCGACGTCCGGGCGAGCACGGCCGCCGAGCTGGACAGGGTGCACCGGGCGCTGGTCGGGAGGGTCCCTGTCGACCCCGGTGTCCGCCTGGTCATCGGCGGCGGGCTGAACCGGCCCCCCCTGGAGCCCACGAGCTCGACCACCCTGGTGGAGCTGGCCCGGGCCGTCGCCGTGCGCGAGGGCCTGCCGCTGCCGCGGACGACCTCGGTCGGAGGGGCATCCGATGCCAACTTCACCGCAGCGCTCGGGATCGCGACCCTCGACGGGTTGGGTGCTGTCGGTGCGGGAGCCCACACCGACCAGGAATGGGTCGAGATCGCGAGCCTGGAGCGTCAGGTGAGCATGGTGGCCGGACTCATCGAGGACCTGCGCGCACCCGATAATCAGCAACATTGACTATAAGTCTTGCTATCTCCGATCGCGACTTCTAGCATCGGTTCAGGCCCGCGGGGCCCGCTCTGCCCGGACGAGGAGGAAATGTGCTCACCTTCGTGGTCCGTCGGCTGCTCTACTCCGTCCCGGTCATCTGGGTCGCGTCCTTCCTGCTGTTCTGGGCGGTGCGGGCGACCTTCGACCCGCTGGCCAAGCTGCGCCAGTCCCGCGATCCCGGCGCCCTCCAGCGCGAGGTGGACCGGCTCGGGCTCGACCAGTCGGTCTTCCAGCAGTACCTCCTGTGGCTCAAGGCGTTCGTCACCGGCGACTGGGGCACCAGCGCCAGGACCGGGGAAGAGGTGCGGGCGATGGTCGGTCAGGCCTTGTGGCCGACCCTCCAGCTCGTGGTCTGGGGCGTGCTGTTCGCCACCGGGATCGCGATCGCGATCAGCGTCTACTCCGCCGTTCGTCGCTACTCGTTCGGTGACCACCTCTTCACGGCGATCTCGTACGTCGGCATCGCGCTGCCGGCGTTCTGGTTCGGCCTGATCCTGATCCAGCTGCTCGCCGTCGAGCCGCGCCAGCGGATGGGTCTGGTCGATCCACCTCTGTACTTCGTCGGCCTGCACTCGCCCGGCATGTCGGGGTTCAACCTGGACTACCTGCGACACCTGGTGCTGCCGGTGCTGACGTTGACGATCACGCTGGTGGCCAGCTGGAGCCGGTTTGGTCGGGCCGCCATGCTCGACGCCCTGTCCAGCGACTACGTGCGCACGGCCCGGGCCAAGGGTGTGCCGCGACGCCAGGTCGTCCTGCGCCACGCGCTGCGCAACTCCCTGGCGCCGTTCGTGACGGTGGTCGCCCTCGACGCGGCGCTGCTGTTCGGGGGGCTCGTGGTCACCGAGCAGATCTTCGCGATCCCCGGGATGGGGCGGCTGTTCCTCGACTCGCTGCTGGCCGGTGACGTGTTCGTCCTCGTGCCGTGGATGGTCGTGGTCGCCCTTGCGGTGGTGGTGTGCAACCTGCTCGCCGACGTCTCCTACGCGCTTCTCGACCCGAGGGTGAGGCTGTCGTGACCGCGCTGGGCCAGGTGGTCGGCGAGCCCGTCGAGACCGAGGCGGGCCCCGGCATCCTGCGGCGCTTCCTGCGCCACCGGGTGGCGGTGGTCGGCGCCGTGGTCCTCCTGCTGCTGATGGTGGCCTGCTTCGGGGCGACCTGGATCGCTCCGTTCCCGCGTGGGCAACAGGATCTCGCGCTGGGCCCGGTCCCGCCGTCGGCCGCCCACCTGTTCGGGACCGACGAGCTCGGGCGCGACTACCTCAGCGAGATCCTCTACGCCGGGCGGATCTCCCTGGCCATCGGACTGGTCGTGTCCGTGCTCTCCACGGTGGTCGGCACCCTGCTGGGTGCCGTGGCCGGCTACAGCCGCGGCTGGGTCGGTGAGCTCGTCATGCGGGTCACCGACCTGTTCCTGATCGTGCCCGCCATCGCCATCCTCGCTCTCGCCCTGCAGGGCCTGGGGTCCTCACCGGTGACCATCGTGCTGGTCCTGGCGGCGCTCGGGTGGACCTACATCGCCCGGGTGGTGCGCTCACAGGTGCTCTCGCTGCGCGAGAAGGAGTTCGTGGAGGCGGCGAGGGTCATCGGCGCCTCCACGTCTCGCATCCTGCTGCGGCACCTGCTGCCCAACCTCGCGGGGGTGATCGCCGTGAACATCTCGCTGGCGACCGCCTCCGCGATCATCGTGGAGTCGACCCTGAGCTTCCTGGGCTTCGGCATCCAGCCGCCCCGGACGAGCTGGGGCAACATGCTCAGCACCGCGGCGGGGCTCGTCGGGACGCCGCAGGTCTACCTCCTCTACTTCCCCGGAGCCTTCATCCTCGTCACGGTGCTCTGCGTCAACTTCATCGGCGACGGCCTCCGCGACGCACTGGACCCCCAGGAGAAGCACCTGTGACCACCGAGCCGATCCTCCAGGTGACCGACCTGCGCGTGACCTTCCCCGACCCGCGCGGCGATGCCGTGACCGTCGACGGCATCAGCTTCACGGTGCACGAGGGCGAGACCCTGGGCATCGTGGGGGAGTCCGGCTCCGGCAAGAGCATGACGTCGATGGCCGTGATGGGACTCCTGCCGGCCTCAGCGAAGGTCACCGGATCCATCCGCTTCCGCGGCGTCGAGCTGGTGGGGATGTCCGACCGGCAGCTGCGAGAGATCCGCGGCAACGACATCGCCATGGTCTTCCAGGACGCGCTCGCCGCCCTCAACCCGGTGATGCGGGTCGGGGAGCAGCTCGTGGAGGCGATGCGGGTCCATGGCTCGCGGCTGTCCGCCGCCGAGCAGCGCGAGCGGGCGGTGGAGCTGCTGAGCATCGTCGGCATTCCGGCGCCCGAGCGCCGGGTGGCGCAGTTCCCCCACGAGTTCTCCGGAGGGATGCGGCAACGCGTGATGATCGCGATGAGCATCGCCAACGAGCCCGCCCTGCTGATCGCCGACGAGCCGACCACCGCGCTCGACGTCACGGTCCAGGCGCAGATCCTCGACGTACTTCGCGAGGTGCAGCGGCGCACGGGCACGACGGTGCTGCTCATCACCCACGACCTGGGCGTCGTCGCGGGCATCGCCGACCGCGTCCTGGTGATGTACGCCGGCGACGTGGTGGAGCAGGGGCCCGTCGACGCCCTCTTCCACGCGACTGCGCATCCCTACTCGGCGGGGCTGCTGGCCTCGCTGCCACGCATGGACCGCCGGGCCCACGACGTACGGCTGTTCCAGATCGGCGGCCAGCCGCCGTCGCCGCGCTCGCTGCCGACCGGATGCCGGTTCGCGCCCCGTTGCCCCCATGTCGAGCCCGGTCGCTGCGACGTCCTCAGCCCGGTGCCCGTCGAGGTCGGGGCCGGCCACTCGGCCGTGTGTCACCGCACCCGGGAGCTCGAGGGGCTGGTCCTGTGAGCACGTCGCTGGCGATCACGGACCTGGTGAAGGACTACCCGGTCCGGTCGGGCATCCTCAACCGGCGCACCGCCACGGTCCGCGCGGTCGCCGGCGTCAGCCTCGCGGTCGACGCCGGCCAGACGTTCGGCCTCGTCGGTGAGACCGGCTGCGGCAAGAGCACCCTGGGCCGCTGCGTGGTGCGACTGCATGACTCCGACGGTGGCTCGGTGCGGCTCGACGACGACGACATCCTGGGGTACGACGAGTCCCGCCTGCGGGCGGTCCGGCGGCGCATCCAGCTGGTCTTCCAGGATCCCTACGCCTCGCTCAACCCGCGGCTGTCGGTGCGGCAGACGCTGATGGAGCCACTGGTCATCCACGACCTGCATGCCGGGCGCCGAGAGGAGCGGGTCCAGGAGCTGCTCGACCAGGTCGGGCTGAACCCGACTCACGCGGGACGGTTCCCGCACGAGTTCTCCGGCGGCCAGCGGCAGCGGATCGGGATCGCCCGTGCGCTGGCCGTGGAGCCGGAGGTGATGGTCCTCGACGAGCCGGTGAGCGCCCTCGACGTGAGCGTCCAGGCCGGCGTACTCAACCTGCTCGACGACCTGCAGCAGCGTCTCGGCCTCACCTACCTCTTCATCGCCCACGACCTGTCCGTGGTGCGCCACCTCAGCCACCGCGTCGGGGTGATGTACCTCGGGCGGATGGTCGAGCAGGGTCCGGTGGACACCTTGTTCGAGGCGCCGCTGCATCCCTACACGCAGGCGTTGCTCTCGGCGGTGCCCGTGCCCGATCCACGCATCGAGCGCACCAGGGAGCGGATCATCCTGACCGGTGACGTCCCCAGCCCCGCCAACCCGCCGTCCGGCTGTCGCTTCCGCACCCGCTGCTGGAAGGCCCAGGACATCTGCTCTGCGGTCGAGCCGCAACCCGTGGACGCTGGGGCCGGGCAGCTGGTGGCCTGTCATTTCCCCGAGTTGAGGACGGTCCTGTGACGACGCAACGCATTGCGGTGATCCCCGGCGACGGCATCGGCACCGAGGTCGTGCCCGAGGGCCTGCGCGTGCTGCGGGTGGCTGCGGACAGGTTCGGCCTCGACCTCGAGTTCGAGCACTTCGACTTCGCGTCGGCGGGCTACTACCTCGAGCACGGCCGGATGCTCCCGGAGGACTGGTTCGACACGCTGCGCGGCTTCGACGCGCTGTTCTTCGGGGCGGTCGGGTGGCCCGAGGTGGTGCCCGACCACGTCTCGCTGTGGGGGAGCCTCCTGCAGTTCCGCCGGTCCTTCGACCAGTACGTGAACCTCCGGCCGTGCCGGCTGATGCCGGGCGTGCGCAGTCCCCTGGCGGGCAGGTCGCCGGGTGAGGTCGACTTCGTCGTCGTCCGCGAGAACACCGAGGGCGAGTACTCCAGCATCGGCGGGCGGATGTTCGAGGGGACCGAGCGCGAGTTCGTGCTCCAGGAGACGGTGATGACGCGCACGGGGGTGGACCGGGTGCTGAAGTACGCCTTCGAGCTGGCCCGCACCCGCCCGGCCCGACACCTCACGTCGGCGACCAAGAGCAACGGCATCTCGATCTCCATGCCCTACTGGGACGAGCGGTTCGCGTCGATGGCCGAGTCCTACCCCGACATCAGGCGCGACCAGTTCCACATCGACATCCTCGCCGCGAACTTCGTGCTCAAGCCGGACACCTTCGACGTGGTGGTCGCCAGCAACCTCTTCGGCGACATCCTGAGCGATCTTGGCCCCGCCTGCACCGGCACCATCGGGATCGCCCCCAGCGCCAACATCAACCCCACCCGAGCGCTGCCCAGCCTGTTCGAACCCGTGCACGGCTCCGCGCCGGACATCGCCGGACTCGGCATCGCCGATCCCGTCGGGCAGATCTGGTGCGCCTCGATGATGCTGGACCACCTCGGCCACCCGCGTGCGGGCGCTGCCGTGCTCGCGGCGATCGAGACGGTGCTGGCAAGGCCCGGCTCGCCGCTCACGCCCGATCTCGGCGGGACCGGGACCACCGAGGAGCTCGGTCGGGCGGTCGCCGACCAGCTCGAGGCCGCTGAGCCGGACTGATCGCTACCAGGACGTGTAGAGCAGGTGCTGCAGCACGAGTGCGACCACCAGCTGCACGGCCAGCCCCACCCGACGCCAGCGCTCCGGGAGGAGCGCCACGGAGAGCAGTATCCACGGGACGAACGGCAGCCAGATGCGCTCCACCTCGGCCTTGCTCAGCTGCGACAGGTCGGCGAGCAGGATGCTGGCGGTGGCGGCGGCCGACAGCGCCGCCACGATCCGTCGGGGCGGCGTCCAGGCATCCCGCGTCGTCAGCCGACCCCAGCCGGCAGCGAGCATCGGGCCGGAGCTGAGGATCAGCACGGCGAGGTTCGCCCAGATCCAGTACGCCGCCGGGCGGTCGCTGGCGATCCCGTCCCAGTAGCGCTCCCGCAAGACCGGAAAGGCCTCCCACAGCCGGAAGCCGAACGGGACGAGCGCCAGCACCACGACCAGCGCGGCAGCGGCGGCGATCGGGAGCGGTCGCCACGTGCGGGCCAGCAGCAGGATGGTGACGGCGAGCACGCCGAGCAGGGGCAGCCCGTAGGACAGCAGGACGCACCCGCCGAGCAGCACGCCGGCGAGCACCGCCAGCGGCCGGCTGCGCCGCGCGGCGGCGCCGGCCAGGGCAGCCAGTCCCCAGGCAGCCGTCGCCGCGAACACCGCGTCGGCCGAGACCGCCATCCAGATCGCGGCCGGTCCCAGCACCAGGAACGGCGCCGCCCGACGTGCCATCGTCTCCGCGCCCAGGACCCGCACGGTCACCAGCACCGCCGCGCTGGTCGACGCACCGATCAGCGTGACGACGAGTCCGGCGGCCAGGTCTCCGCCGAGTCCCAGCTGGTCGAGCACCACGAAGAACAACAGCGCCCCCGGCGGGTGTCCGGCGACGTGGGTGACCCAGTTGTCCGGTGCGGCCAGCGGGATGCGGGACACGAACTCGTCCAGCATGGCCGGTATGTCGGCGGTCGCCCGGGCCGTGGGCAGGTATTCGTAGGAGTTGCCCAGCGCCCGGCTGATCCCGTCCGGGCCGTCGACGAGCGCCAGGGCGAGCATCCAGGCCAGCCCGACCACCCACGACGCCAGCAGGAGGCGACGCCAGGGCAACCGCTCTGCGAGGTCGACGGCCCACCGCCACGACGCGAGCGCCAGGAGGACGGCGGGCAGGGTGCCCGGGCCGACCTTCGGGTCCCAGGTGGCGTGCAGCGGCGGCACCGGGTCGACGGCGTGCGAGTGGGTGTGCACCTCCCAGCCCAGCAGCCCCGGCGCGAGCATGGCCGCGCTCACGACCACGACCGCGATCCCCAGACCCGCGCGCGAGTGGGCGAGGGAGGAGGGCATGGCGTCGAGACTAGGCGGGTACTGCCTCGGCGCGCGTCCGCGCGGCCGGACGTCAGGGCTTCGTAAGAGTTGGCGCGGTTTGCAGGAACCGACCTCTCCTACGGTGGAAGACGTGACCCTTGACTGCGATCTGATCCTCCCCTGCAAGGACGAGGGGCCGGCCTTGGTGGCGCTCCTGCCGCAGGTCCCCGAGGGGCTCGCGGTCACCGTCGTCGACAACGGGTCGACCGACGACACCGCCGACGTGGCCCGCGCCCTCGGGGCGAGCGTCGTCCAGGAGCAGCAGGCGGGCTATGGCGCCGCGGTGCACGCCGGGCTGCTCGCGGCCACGCGTGAGTACGTCGCCTTCATGGACGGGGACGGTTCGTTCGACCCCGCCGAGCTGCTCGGACTGCTCGACGACGTGCGCTCGCGCCGGGCCGACCTCGCGGTCGGTCGGCGACGTCCGGTGTCCCGCGGCGTGTGGCCCTGGCACGCACGGGCGGGCAACGGGCTGATCGTGCTGTGGATGCGTCAACGGGTCGGCCTGTCGGTGCACGACATCGCACCGATGCGGGTCTGTCGTCGGGAGGACCTGCTCGCCCTGGACGTGCGCGACCGGCGTTTCGGCTACCCCGTCGAGCTGCTGCACAAGGCCACGGTCGCCGGCTGGCGGATCACCGAGCGCGACGTCGCCTACCTGCCACGTGCCGCGGGCACCCGGTCCAAGGTCTCCGGCTCGGTCCGCGGCACCCTGCGCACGGCCCGCGACTTCTACCAGGTGCTGTCGTGACGCCGCGCGGCCTCGTCGTGGCCAAGGCACCGGTCGCGGGGAGCTCCAAGACCCGGCTGGGCGTCGACATCGGGATGGCTGCCGCAGCCGACGTGGCGGCGGCGGCACTGCTCGACACGGTCCGGGCGTGCACCGAGGCCTTCGGGGCCGCCAACTGTCACCTCGCTCTGGAGGGCAGGCTCGCGGGAGCCGTCGAGGGCACGAGCATCGCCCGTCAGGTGCGCGGGTGGAACGTCTTCGCCCAGCACCCGGGCGACTTCGGGAGCCGCCTGGCCAACGCGCACTTCGCCACCGGGCCGGGCCCGGTGGTGCAGATCGGGATGGACACCCCCCAGGTGCAGCCGTCGATGCTGCGGGAGGCGGCCGCCGGTCTGCAGGACCACGACGCGGTCCTCGGACCCGCGGAGGACGGCGGGTGGTGGGTGCTGGCGCTGCGCGACCCGCAGGACGCCGCGCTGCTGGTCGGCGTACCCATGTCGACGCCGGACACCCTGCTGTACACCCGCGAGGCCCTGGAATCGGCGGGCATGAGCGTCGGGACGACGCGCACGCTGCGCGACGTGGACACCGTGCCGGATGCGGAGGTCGTGGCGACGGAGGTCCCGGACAGTCACTTCGCTCGGGCCTGGGCACGAACGGGTCGACGATGAGTGCCCTGCCGGTGATCGACGAGCCGTTCGCCGAGGTCTTCGCAGCCGCGCTGCGGGGGGTTCCCTGCGACGTGATCGGGCTGGGCCCCGACCCCAGCCCGCTGCCTGTCGGGCACTGGACGCGGGTGGCTGACGCCTCCGACCGCGCGGTGCTGACCCACTGTCGCGGTGCGACCCTCGACCTCGGCTGCGGCCCGGGACGGATGAGTGCTCACCTGGCCGGACTCGGCCGCAGCGTGCTCGGAGTCGACGTCGTGGCGGAGGCGGTCGAGCAGACGCAGGCACGCGGGGTGACGGCCCTGTGCCGCGACGTCTTCGCCCCGATGCCGGGCGAGGGGCGCTGGGAGACGGTCCTGCTCGCCGACGGCAACATCGGGATCGGCGGCGATCCCATCCGGCTGCTGCGGCGCGTCCACTCCCTCCTCGCCGCACGGGGGCGCGCGGTGGTGGACCTGGCGCCCTACGGCCTGGGCGTGCAGACCGCCTCGGTGGTGCTGCGCACCGCACACCAGTCGAGCCGCCCCTTCGCCTGGACGGTGGTCGGGGCCGAGTCCGTCGGCCCGATCGCGCAGGCCGCCGGGTTCGTGGTCGAGGCCACCCATGAGTACGCCGGCCGCTGGTTCGCGGTCCTGGTCAAGGAGTCCTGATGCGCCTGCCGGCCGAGGAGGACTTCACCTCGCGGCTCCGCAGCCCGGCTCTCGCCGCTCGGATCGGGGTGTGGCTGGGTGTGTGCTTCGGCCTCGCCTTCGTCACCGGGGTGATCAGCCACGTCGCCCAGGCCCACCAGCCGTGGTTCCCGTTCCCGACGAGCCCCTCGTGGGGCTACCGGGTGACCCAGGGGGTGCACGTCATCTCCGGTACGGCGGCCATCCCGCTCCTGCTGGTCAAGCTCTGGACGGTGTTCCCGAAGCTGCTCACCCGGCCACCTCGGCTGCGTCGTGACCTGGCGCTGCACCTGCTCGAGCGACTCTCCATCGCCGTGCTGGTCGCCGCCGCGATCTTCCAGCTGGCCTCGGGTCTCGCCAACGCCGCGCAGTGGTATCCGTGGAGCTTCCACTTCCGGGCCACCCACTTCGCGATGGCCTGGGTCGCCATCGGCGCCCTGGTCGTGCACATCGCCGTGAAGCTACCGGTGATCCGGGCCGCCCTCACCTCCGACGTCGACGACGACGCCGGCGACCGACCCACCATGTCGCCGTCTCCGGGAGTGCTGTCACGCCGCGGGCTGCTGCGCACCACCTGGGCGGCGAGCGGGATCGCGGTGCTGGCCACCGCGGGAAGCACCGTGCCGTTGCTGCGCCGGGTCTCGGTGTTCGGGGTGCGCTCGGGCGACGGGCCGCAGGACCTGCCCGTGAACCGCTCGGCTCGCGCGGCCGACGTACACCCCGTGGCGTTCAGCGACGCCTTCCGCCTCACCATCGGGTACGCCGGCACCGAGGTCGAGCTGTCCCGCGCCGAGCTGGAGGCGCTGCCCCAGGCCACTGAACGCCTGCCGATCGCCTGCGTGGAGGGGTGGAGCGCCGACGCCACCTGGACCGGCGTACGCGTGCGCGACCTGCTCGACCTGGTCTCGGCGCCGACCCGCAGCGACGTCCGGGTGCAGTCGCTGCAGCGACGCGGCGGCTACAGCGTGACCGAGCTGCAGGGCAACTTCGCCGACGACGCGCGCACGCTGCTGGCGCTGCGACTCAACGACGAGACCCTGGCCGTCGACCACGGCTTCCCCTGTCGGCTGATCGCCCCGAACCGCCCCGGTGTCCTGCAGACCAAGTGGGTCTCGCGCCTGGACGTGATCGCATGAGGACGCGAGTCCTGGTGGCGGCACCGGGGGTGATGATGGGGCTCTACGGCCTCTACCTGCTGATCGACCTCGGCCTCGACAACCTTCTCGCCACGGCGCTCTGGGCAGCCGGGGGAGTGGTGGCGCACGACGGCGTCCTGGCGCCCGTGGTGCTGCTCGGGTGCCTGCTCGGGTTGCGGGTGCTGCCCGCCGCAGCCCGGGCACCGGCGGCCGTGGCCCTGGTCGTGCTCGGCACGCTGACGGTGGTCGCGATCCCGGTGCTCGGACGGTTCGGTGCCAGGCCGGACAACCCGACGCTCCTGGACCGCGACTACGTGCCCGCCTGGCTCGCGATCGCGGGGCTAACCTTGCTCGCAGCGGTGCTGGCCGGTGTGCTGGCCTCCCGCAGCCGACCGACGACGAGGAGCGGTGGTGGCCAGGGTTCTCGTGGTCGATGACGATCACACGGTCCGCGAGGTGGTCGTGTCCTACCTGCGCGCCCACCGCCACGAGGTGGTCGAGGCGGTCGACGGGGAGGCCGCGCTGCGCACGATGCGCGAGGCGCCCGCCGACCTCGTCGTGCTCGACCTGATGATGCCCGGCATCGACGGTCTCGAGGTCTGCCGGCGGCTGCGCGCGTCCAGCGACGTGCCGGTGATCATGTTGACGGCCCTGGGCTCCGAGACCGACCGGGTGGTGGGGCTGGAGCACGGCGCCGACGACTACGTCACCAAGCCGTTCAGCCCCCGCGAGCTGGCCCTGCGGGTCGACTCGGTGCTGCGGCGCTCGGGTGAGCGCCCGGCCGAGCCCGAGACGTTCCTCGACGGCGGGCTGCTGCTGGACACCGGGCGTCACGTGGCGAGCCTCGAGGGTGAGGTGCTCGCGCTGACGGTGCGCGAGTTCGACCTGTTGCGGTTCCTGATGGCCAACCCGGGCACGGCATACTCCCGGGACGAGCTGCTCCAGCAGGTCTGGGGCTGGTCCTTCGGGGACCAGTCGACCGTGACCGTCCACGTCCGCCGGCTCCGGGAGAAGATCGAGACCGACCCGACCCATCCGGTGCGACTGGTCACCGTGTGGGGCGTGGGCTATCGCTGGGAGGCGTCATGAGCGACCAGTTCGAGATCGTCCTGATCGCCGGGGCGTGGGCCGGCGGTGTCGGGGTGATCGGGCTCGCGCTGGCCTGGTTCGGGCGACACCTGTCCTTTCGCTGGCTGACCGCCGGGGTGGCCGTCGTCGCCGTGGCCGCGGTGCTGGCCGGCCTGGTCGGCACCGCGCGGGCGATGTTCATCTCCGACCACGACTTCGGGGTCGTGCTCTGGGTCGCCGGAGTGGCCGGAGTGGTCGCCGTGGCCGTCGCGATGGCGGTGGGGGAGGCGTTCGCCCACTGGTCGCGCTCGCTGCGGGACGACGCGCGCACCCTCGGCGAGCACGGCAGGCTCGGTACGTCGCCCCGTGGCCCCAGCGAGTTCCAGGGCCTGGCCGACGAGCTCGCCGCCACGAGCGTCAAGCTGGCCGAGTCCCGCGACCGCGAGGCCCGGCTCGAGGAGTCTCGCCGCGAGCTGATCTCGTGGGTCTCCCACGACCTGCGCACCCCGCTGGCGGGGATGCGGGCGATGACCGAGGCCCTCGAGGACGGCCTGGCCCCGGATCCCGCCCGCTACCAGCGACAGATCCGTGCCGAGGTCGACCGGATGGTGCGGATGGTCGACGACCTCTTCGAGCTGTCCCGGATCCATGCCGGCGTCCTGCGCCTGCACCCCGAGCCCGTGGTGCTGGGCGACCTGATCAGCGAGGCGATCGCGGGCGCCGACCCGCTCGCCCGTGAGCGAGGGGTGCGGCTGGGGGGCAGCGTCGAGGACGGCATCTCGCTCACCGCCGACCCCGCGTCCATCTCCCGGGTGGTCTCCAACCTGGTCATCAACGCGATCCGCCACACCCCGTCGGACGGCGTCGTGGAGATCCACGGGCGCAGTGTCCCGGGCGGGGTGGAGCTGAGCGTGACCGACGGGTGTGGGGGGCTGTCGGACGACGACATGGCACGGGTCTTCGACGTGGCCTGGCAGGGCGAGCCCGCACGCACTCCGTCGCCGGGCTCCACCGGGACGGGAGCCGGGCTGGGGCTGGCGATCGTGAAGGGCATCGTCGAGGCCCACGAGGGCCGGGTACGGGTCGAGAACGAGTCGCCCGGCTGTCGGTTCCTGGTCCAGCTGCCGGTCTGAGTCCCTCTCGACACGCCGGGCGGAACGCGGCTATCGAACACCTGTTCGGGCTACGATCGCTGCACAGGACGGCGTTCGGGCCAGGTTCTCCACAAGTCGCCAGCGGGTGATCGGTGACTGTCGGAGGGCTCCTCTAGCGTCTGCGGCAATGAAGAAGTCGCGCACGAACCCACAGACGGAACGGATGGACACCATGGCAAGTGGAGACCGCGAGAAGGCCCTCGACGCCGCGCTCGCCAACATCGAGCGGCAGTTCGGCAAGGGCTCGGTCATGCGTCTCGGTGACGAGACGCGTGCCCCTCTCGAAGTGATTCCCACCGGCGCGATCGCCCTCGACGTCGCGCTCGGGCTCGGTGGCCTGCCCCGCGGTCGGGTGGTGGAGATCTACGGCCCCGAGTCCTCCGGCAAGACGACGGTCGCCCTGCACGCCGTGGCCAACGCCCAGCGCATGGGTGGCATCGTGGCCTTCATCGACGCCGAGCACGCGCTCGACCCCGACTACGCGAAGGCCCTGGGCGTCGACACCGACGCGCTGCTCGTCTCCCAGCCCGACTCCGGTGAGCAGGCACTCGAGATCGCCGACATGCTGGTGCGCTCCGGCGCGCTGGCCCTGATCGTGATCGACTCGGTCGCCGCCCTGGTGCCGCGTGCCGAGATCGAGGGCGAGATGGGTGACAGCCACGTCGGCCTCCAGGCCCGGCTGATGAGCCAGGCGCTGCGCAAGATGACCGGTGCGCTCAACAACTCCAACACCACCATGATCTTCATCAACCAGCTGCGCGAGAAGATCGGCGTGATGTTCGGTTCGCCCGAGACCACGACCGGTGGTCGGGCCCTGAAGTTCTACTCCTCGGTGCGGCTCGACGTGCGCCGCATCGAGACCCTCAAGGACGGCACCGACATGGTCGGCAACCGCACTCGGGTCAAGGTCGTCAAGAACAAGGTGGCACCGCCGTTCAAGCAGGCCGAGTTCGACATCATGTACGGCAAGGGCATCAGCCGCGAGGGTGGACTGATCGACGTCGGCGTCGAAGCAGGGCTGGTCCGCAAGGCCGGCGCTTGGTACACCTACGAGGGCGACCAGCTCGGTCAGGGCAAGGAGAACGCGCGCAGCTTCCTCAAGGACAACCCCGACCTGGCCAACGAGCTGGAGAAGAAGATCCTCGAGAAGCTGGGGGTCGGCCCGCAGGTCGACGCCGAGGCCGAGCCGTTGGCGCAGCCGACCGGTGTCGACACCTTCTGACCACCTCGACTCCCGGCGCGACGCCGCGCTGGGAGTGGCCGCCTGGACGGGGGGAGCACGCGAGCCGGCCCCGCCTGACCTCGTGGCGCTCGGGCCAGCTGCCGACCCCGAGGTCGTGGCCCGCAAGATCCTCCTCGACCAGCTGACCGGCGCCGCCCGCAGCCGCAAGGAGCTCGCCGACAAGCTGGCCGCCAAGCTGGTCCCAGCCGACATCGCGACCCGGCTCCTCGACCGATTCGAGGAAGTCGGGCTGATCGACGACGAAGCGTTCGCCCGGGCCTGGATCGCGTCGCGTCAGCCCGGCAAAGGGCTGGCACGCCGGGCTCTGGCCCAAGAGCTGCGCCGCAAGGGCATCGACGACGAGATCGCCAGGGACGCCCTCGACGAGATCGATCCCGATGACGAGCTCGCGGCGGCCCGGGCTCTCGTCCGCCGCAAGCTGCGCACCATGCGGGCTCTCGACGACACGGTCCGCACCCGCCGCCTCGTCGGCATGCTCGCCCGCAAGGGCTACTCCTCCGGGCTCGCCTTCACCGTGGTCCGCGACGAGCTGGCTGCGGTCGTCCATGGCGAGGCCTGAGGCCATACGGCACCATGACCCTCGTGACTGACGAGCGCGAGATCCTGACCTACGAGCAGTTCGGTGTTGCAGTCCGTGACCTGGCCCAGGCCGTGGTCGACGACGGCTACGAGCCCGACCTGATCCTGTCCATCGCTCGCGGCGGCCTCGCCCTCGGGATGGGTCTCGGCTACGCCCTGGACGTGAAGAACCTGTCGGTGGTCAACGTCGAGTTCTACACCGGGGTCGACGAGCGCCTCGAGATGCCGGTCATGCTGCCCCCCACCCCTGCGGTCGTCGACCTGTCGGGGATGAAGGTGCTGATCGCCGACGACGTCGCCGACACCGGTCGCACGCTCGAGCTCGTGCAGGACTTCTGCGCCGGCCACGTGGCCGAGTCGAGGACGGCCGTCATCTACGACAAGCCGGCCTCGGTGATCGCACCGACCTACTCCTGGCGCCACACCTCGCGCTGGATCGACTTCCCGTGGTCCTCGTTGCCGCCGATTCGCGCCGCCGAGGTCGCCGGCTGAGTACGCTCCCACCATGCCCGAGGCGACCTCCACGCACGTCGTCGTACACCATGGTCAGCGCGAGCTGACGGGAGTCGCCCGGCCTGACGAGAGCTGGGCGGCCGCCGCCCACCGCATCGCGGCCACGGTGCCTGGTGACCCGGTGGCCTCCGACCTGTCCGGCGAGCCCAAGCAGTTCGCCGTCGACACCGACCTGCACGTCACGCTGCGGGCCATGTCGCGCGGGGACCTGCCCGTCGTGACCACGTGGCGGCAGAGCGCCCACGTGCACCGGTGGTGGGTCTCCGACGGCGAACCCACGCTGGAAGCCGTCACCGAGGCCTACGGCCCGAGTGTCGACGGCATGACCCCCAAGCGGATGTGGATCGCGGAGGTCAACGGACGTTCCGTCGGGCTGATCCAGGACTACCGGATCGCCGACTACCCCGACTTCGCGGTGCTGGCGCCCGATGTCGAGGCGATCGGGCTGGACTACCTGGTGGGGGACCCCCACTGGATCGACCGGGGCATCGGGACCCGCATGCTGTGGGCGTGGCTGGAACGCATGCGCCGCCGCTTCCCCGAGGCGCGGACCTGCTTCGCCGCGCCGGACCACCGCAACCACGCCTCACTCAGGGTGCTGGACAAGGTCGGTTTCACGCGTGGGGTGTGGTTCGACGAGCCGTTGGCGAACGGCACGGTCACCACGGTGATCGGCTGCACCCTCGACGTACGCCGCGTCCTCGGCTGACCTGTCGCAGATGTACACGTTCTTCCCGCCGACCTGTCGCAGATGTACGTGTCGTCGTCGCTTGCAGTGCACATCTGCGACGGGTCGCTGACTAGGGTGAGCCCATGAAGGAGCCCATCCTGGCGGTACTGCCCCAAGGTCCGGTCGATCTGACCGCGATTCCCACGGACGACACCGGTGACTTCGACGGCAACAAGGCTGACGGCGAGAAGGCACTGGCCGACCTGGGCCCCGAGCTGTCCGAGCTCCAGGAGCGGCTCTTCGCCGAGCGCACGGCTGGCTCGACGCGCCGGGTGCTGGTGGTGCTGCAGGGCATGGACACCTCCGGCAAGGGCGGCGTACTCCGGCACACCGTGGGCCTGGTCGATCCCCAGGGCGTGAGGATCACGAGCTTCAAGGCACCCACCGACGAGGAGCGGGCCCACGACTTTCTCTGGCGCATCGAGAAGGCTCTGCCGCAGCCCGGGACCATCGGCGTGTTCGACCGCTCCCACTACGAGGACGTGCTGATCGCCCGAGTGCGGAAGTTCGCCGGTGACGAGGAGATCGAACGGCGCTACGGCGCGATCAACGACTTCGAGCAGAGACTGGTCGACGACGGGGTCACCATCGTGAAGTGCATGCTTCATATCTCGGCCGAGGAGCAGAAGGCCCGGCTGCTGGCCCGGCTGGACGACCCGTCGAAGTTCTACAAGTTCAACCCGGGCGACCTCGACGAGCGCGCCCTGTGGCCGGCCTACCGCGAGGCCTACGAGATTGCTCTCGAGCGCACCAACACCGACGCGGCGCCGTGGCACGTCATCCCCAGCGACAAGAAGTGGTTCCGCAACCTCTGCGTGGGGCAGCTGCTGCTCGAGGCGCTTCGGGGCCTCGAGCTGCAGTGGCCGGCAGCCGACTTCGACGTCGAGGCCCAGAAGGCCAGGCTGCGCGACGAGGTGTCGCCCGAGTGATCGAGACCGTCGCGGTCACCCGCTACGTCACCCCGTTGCGCGAAGGCGGCAGCCTGCCCGGGATCGTGGAGGCTGACGACCTCGGCACCTACGTCTGCAAGTTCCGCGGTGCGGGTCAGGGGCTGCCCGTGCTGGTGGCCGAGGTCATCGTCGGCGAGATCGCCCAGCGCATCGGGCTGCGCACGCCGCGGCAGGTCGCGCTCGTGCTGGACGGCGAGATCGCCCGCTATGAGGCTGACGAGGAGGTCCAGGACCTGCTGCGAGCGAGTCTCGGCCTGAACCTCGGCATCGACTTCCTGCCGGGCGCGTTCGGGTACGACGGCGACATCGACACCCACGCCGACGAGGCGGCCCGGGTGATCTGGCTCGACGCGTTCACCGCCAACGTCGACCGCAGCTGGCGCAATCCCAACCTGATGCTCTGGCACGACGACCTGTGGGTCATCGACCACGGGGCCGCGCTCTACTTCCACCACGCCTGGGGTGGCGGCGTCACCTCACCCGAACGCTTCGCCAACCAGCCGTGGGACTTCACCGACCACGTCCTGGCCAGGTACGCCGGGGGAGTCGCGGCTGCTGATGCGGCGATCACCGACGCCCTGGACGAGGCCGTCTTCGTCGACGTACTCACCCAGGTGCCGGACGAGTGGCTCGTGCCCGTGCCCGGAGCCGAGACCCCCGCTCAGGTGCGCGAGGCGTACGTCGCCTTCCTGACCGCCCGCCTCGGGACGCGCAGCTGGTTGCCCGGGGGTGCGTCGTGAGTCGATTGTCCTATCAGTACGTCGTGCTGCGTTGCGTGCCACGGGCGGACCGCGAGGAGTTCATCAACGTCGGCGTGGTGCTGCACTGCCAGTCGACGGAGTTCCTCGATGCGAGGTGGAGCGTCGACCGGGACCGGCTCGCCGCGCTGGCTCCCGGGCTCGACGTGGACCAGGTGTGCGACGCGCTGGCGTTCGTGGACGGTGTGTGCGCCGGCGACGAGCGCGGTGGATCGGCAGCCGTCGGACCGATCGGCCAGCGGTTCGGTTTCCTCAAGGCCCCCCGGAGCACGGTGATCCAACCCGGTCCGGTGCACGGCGGGCTGACCGACGACCCGGCTCAGGAGCTCGACCGCCTGGCCCAGCGACTCGTCGGTTGACCCACCCGTCTCAGCATGCTGGTCAGGGGTTACTCGCGGTTGTCAGGTGTTGCACTGCCTGACAACCGCGAGTTTCCCCGGATATCCGGGGATTCCTGCAGCCAACAGACGTCAGACCGGGACCAGCTCGACGGCACCCACGGCATACCGCGCCAACACTGTGCGCGCGAGCTCGGGGTGAGCGCCGAGCGGCTCGGAGACGGCGATCGCGCCGGCCTCCAGGGCGAGCTCGGCGGCCCGGTCCGGGAGGAAGCCCGGGGCGAGGAACAGCGACGCCACGGCGACGTGCCGCTTGCCCTGAGCCCGGAACGCACGCACGGCCTCACCGGTCGCAGGAGGAGCCGACGAGGCGAAGGCCGCCGTCACCGGCAGCTTGTGGTGGGTCGCCCACACGCGGGCCAGCCGGGCCACCGACTGGTTCGCCAGCGGGTCGGAGGACCCGGCGGCGGCGAGCACCAGGGCGTCGAGCTCACGCACGCGCGCAGTCTTGAGGGCTTCGCGCATGCGCAGGTCCAGCACCTCGAGGAAGGACTTCTCGAGGCCCAGCACCGAGGTGGCGCGGATCTGGAGCCCCACGTGTCGAGCCTGGGCCTCGGCGACCGCGGACGGTACGTCGACCTTGGCGTGGAACGCCTCGGTCAGCAGCAGGGGTACGACGACGATCTCCTCGTGGCCACCCCGCACGAGCCGGTCGACCACCGTCGTGAAGGACGGCTTGGCCAGCTCGAGGAAGGCGGTCTCGATCTTGAGGTCCGGGCGCATGGCACGGACCTCGGCGACCAGGGCGTTGATGGTCTTGGCGGACCGGGCGTCACGACTTCCGTGCGCCAGGGCGACCAGGGCAGGGGCAGCCATCAGTGTGGCCTCCCTTCGGTGAGGAGGGTGGTGTCGACGTCGTTGTCGGTGTTCATGAGTGGATCCCGCATTCGGTCTTGCCGGTGCCGGCCCAGCGTCCGCTGCGGGCGTCTTCGCCCGGTGCGACCCGCCGGGTGCACGGCCAGCAACCGATCGAGGGGTAGCCGTCGTAGACGAGCGGGTTGACGAGCACGTTGTTCTCGACGATGTAGGCCTCGACCTGCTCGTCGGACCAGCGCGCCAGGGGCGAGACCTTGACCTTGCCCTTCTTGGCGTCCCAGCCGACCACGGGCGCGATGACCCGGTTGTGGGTCTCGGCGCGGCGCAGCCCGGTCGCCCAGGCGTCGTACCCGGCCAGCGAGTCGGCCAGCGGCTGCACCTTGCGGAGCTTGCAGCACAGGTCGGGGTCGCGGGCGAAGAGGTCCTTGCCGTACTCGGCGTCCTGCTGCGCCACGCTCTGCACGGGCGTGATGGTGATCAGGTTGACCGGCAGGGTTGCCTCGACGGCGTCGCGGGTGCCGATGGTCTCGGCGAAGTGGTAGCCGGTGTCGAGGAACACCACGTCGAGCCCGGGCGCCACCTTGGAGGCGAGGTCGGCGAGGACGGCGTCCCCCATCGACGAGGTCACGCAGAACCGGTCGCCGAACGTCGCCACGGCCCATTCGATGATGTGCTCCGCGGGGGCCAGCTCGAGCTCGGCTCCGACATGGGAGACCAGCTCACGCAGCTCCTCGGGCGTGCGGCCCTCGGTGTGGGTGCCCTTGAAGCTCCGCGCGGCGGCTGTGGTGGCGGTCGTCATGTGCTCTCCCCTCGCGATGACTGGGGCCGAAGTTGGCCGATCATCTTCAAGGAGAAGGCGCGTTGGCAGTCGCGGCATTCCCACGACCCCGCGGTGGCCTCGTGCGGCCAGAGGTTCTGGTCGCCGCAGTAGGGGCAGTGGAACGGGATGGCGCGCTCGCTCATTGGACGGGCTCCAGTGCCTTCTCGCCGCGCAGGTGGACCTCGTCGGCTCGGGCCACCCAGATCGCGAACGACTCACCGTCGGTGCGGTCGGAGAGGTACGCCGTGACCACGGCGGTGACGTAGTCGTCGAGCCCGGCGCTGGTCACCTTGTGTGCCCGCAGCTTGCGACCGAAGTTGGCGTTCAGGCCCAGCGCTCCACCGAGGTGCACCTGGAAGCCCTCGACCTGGTTGCCGTCGCTGTCGAGCACCAGCTGGCCCTTGAGGCCGAAGTCGGCCACCTGCGTGCGGGCGCAAGCGTTGGGGCAGCCGTTGACGTTGATGGTGATCGGCGTGTCCAGGTCGGGGAAGCGCTTCTCGAGCTCGTCGACGAGGTCGCGAGCGCGGTCCTTGGTGTCGACGATGGCCAGCTTGCAGAACTCGATGCCGGTGCAGGCCATCGTGTTGCGCCGCCAGTTGGACGGGGTGGCGCTGAGTCCGATCTGCTCGGCCGCGGCCACGAACCCGTTGACCTGGTCTGCCTCGACACCGAGCACGACGAGCTTCTGGTACGCCGTGAGCCGCGCCCCGGCGGCGCCGTACTCCTCGATCAGGTCGGCGAGCGCGACCAGCGAGGTGCCCGATACCCGGCCGGCTGTCGGTGCGAGGCCGACGTAGAACCTGCCGTCCTTCTGCGCGTGCACGCCGATGTGGTCGGCCTGCTGGACCGGGACCTCGGGGGAGGGGCAGTCGACGAGCGTGCGGTGAAGGTATTCGGTCTCGAGGATCTCGCGGAACTTCTCCTTGCCCCAGTCGGCGACGAGGAACTTCAGGCGGGCGCGCGAGCGCAGCCGGCGGTAGCCGTAGTCGCGGAAGATCGAGGCCACGCCCTCCCAGGCGTCGGCCACCTCGTCCAGCGGGATCCACACCCCGAGCTGCTGAGCGAGCATCGGGTTGGTGGACAGCCCGCCGCCGACCCACAGGTCGAAGCCGGGTCCGTGCTCGGGGTGGACGGTGCCGACGAACGACACGTCGTTGGTCTCGGGGGACACGTCGTGGCTCGGGTGACCGGTCAGGGCGGTCTTGAACTTGCGGGGCAGGTTCGAGAAGTCCTTGTTGCCGATGAAGCGGCGCTTGATCTCCTCCAGGGCGGCCGTGCCGTCGATGATCTCGTCAGCAGCGACACCGGCGACCGGGGAGCCGAGGAACGGTCGTGGCGAGTCGCCACAGGCCTCCTGGGTGTCGAGCCCGGCGGCCTCGAGGCGCTCCCAGATCGTCGGCACGTCCTCGATCCTGATCCAGTGGTACTGGATGTTCTCGCGGTCGGTGACGTCGGCGGTGTCGCGGGCGAACTCCTGCGAAACCGTGCCGAGGGCGCGGACGGCGTCAGCGGTGAGCAGCGCGCCGTCGGAGCGCACCCGCATCATGAAGTAGGAGTCGTCGAGCTCCCACGGCTCCAAGGTGGCCGTCTTGCCGCCGTCGAAGCCGGGGGCGCGCTGGGTGTAGAGGCCCCACCAGCGCATGCGTCCGCGCAGGTCGTTGGGGTCGATCGAGGAGAAGCCGCGCTTGGAGTAGATGTTCTCGATGCGCGCGCGCACGTTGAGCGCGTCGTCGTCCTTCTTGAACTGCTCGTTGGCGTTCAGCGGCTCGTGGTACCCGAGAGCCCACTGGCCTTCGCCGCGCTTGGGGCGAGGTGCGCGGGCGGGAGCCTGCTCGTTCATGCAAATCCTTATCTCAAGGAGACGCTGGATCCGCTGGTCGTAGACGCCCGCGTCGTTGCGGAACGTCTGCTGGCCTGCGACCGGCGCCCAATCCTGTGTCACGGTGGGTATCGGGCGGTCGCGCCAGGTTGCTGGTGCGACTCAGGTCAGCGGGGCCAACACATCATGCTGCCGGTGCGGCCGAAGTCCACGTGGCGTCGAACCACGAGGAAGGCGCTCGTTGCAGCGTTGATCATGGGTCGAGTCTCACGGGTCGGACGCCGTTCTCACAAGTCGAAATCTCATGGGGTGAGATGTGCGGCCAATATGTGAGATACGTCGCCGACCTGTCGCAGATGTACACGCCAGTAACGTCGACCTGTCGCAGATGTACACCGGACGCGGGGATCCGCAGCGTGCCGTAGGTCACTAGCATGTCGCCATGACTGACTCCTTGTCGCAGTTGACCAGCAGCGCCTACAGCCAGGCCCTCGAGGTCATTGCCTCCGTCGAACCCCGCATCGCCGACGCGACCCGCAAGGAGCTGGCCGACCAACGGGCCTCGCTCAAGCTGATCGCCAGCGAGAACTACGCCTCGCCGGCGGTGCTGCTGACGATGGGCACCTGGTTCAGCGACAAGTACGCCGAGGGCACCGTGGGGCACCGCTTCTACGCCGGCTGTCAGAACGTCGACACCGTCGAGGCGCTGGCCGCCGAACACGCGCGCGAGCTCTTCGGCGCGGAGTACGCCTACGCCCAGCCGCACTCCGGCATCGACGCCAACCTGGTCGCGTTCTGGTCGATCCTGGCCCACAAGGTCGAGGGCCCCTGGCTGCAGAAGTTCGGCGCCAAGAACGTCAACGAGCTCTCCGAGGAGGACTGGGAGACCCTGCGCGCCGAGTTCGGCCACCAGCGGCTCCTCGGCATGTCCCTCGACGCCGGCGGACACCTCACCCACGGGTTCCGCCCCAACATCAGCGGCAAGATGTTTCACCAGCAGCAGTACGGCACCGATCCTGAGACCGGGCTGCTCGACTACGACGCCGTCGCGGCCAAGGCCCGCGAGTTCCGTCCGCTCGTGCTGGTGGCCGGCTACTCGGCGTACCCCCGTCGCGTGAACTTCGCGAAGATGCGCGAGATCGCCGACGAGGTGGGCGCCACGCTGATGGTCGACATGGCGCACTTCGCCGGTCTGGTCGCGGGCAAGGTGTTCACCGGCGAGGAGGACCCGGTGCCCTACGCCCACATCGTCACCACCACGACGCACAAGTCGTTGCGGGGTCCGCGCGGCGGCCTGGTGCTGGCTCAGGAGGAGTACGCCCCGTCGGTCGACCGTGGCTGCCCGATGGTGCTCGGCGGACCGCTCTCGCACGTGATGGCGGCCAAGGCGGTGGCGTTGGCGGAGGCTCGTCAGCCGGAGTTCCAGACCTATGCCCAGGCGATCGCCGACAACGCCAAGTCGCTGGCCGAGGGTTTCATGTCCCGGGGCGCCAAGCTCGTCACCGACGGCACCGACAACCACATCGTGCTGCTGGACGTGTCCTCGTTCGGCCTCACCGGCCGCCAAGCCGAGTCGGCATTGCTCGACGCCGGCGTGGTCACCAACCGCAACTCGGTGCCGGCCGACCCGAACGGCGCCTGGTACACCTCCGGAGTCCGCATCGGTACGCCGGCGCTGACGACCCGGGGCTTCGGGCACGACGAGTTCGACAAGGTCGCCGAGCTGATGATCGACGTCCTGACGAACACCCAGCCGGGGGTCAACAAGGCGGGTGCGCCGTCCAAGGCGACGTACAACCTGGCCGACGGGGTGGCCGACCGCACCAAGGCAGCCTCGGCCGAGATGCTCGACAAGCACCCGCTCTACCCCGGACTCGTCCTCAGCTGATCGTCGAGTTGCGCCTCCGGGTCTGTCGAGTTGCGCCTCCGGGTCTGTCGAGTTGCGCCTCCGGGTCTGTCGAGTTGGGCCTCCGGGTCTGTCGAGTTGGGCCTCCGGGTCCCATGAATACGGACCCCGGGCCGTGTCGGCCGCAAGGCACAACTCAAGAGGCCGCAAGGCGCACCTCGACGGGCCGCAAGGCGCACCTCGACGCGCCGTAAGGCGCAACTCAACGGGCCGCGAGGCGCAACTCAACGGGGGGTCCAGCGATACTCCACCTCAGGTCGCCCGCCGCCGCCGTACCTCGGTGCCCGATCGACGAGTCCCGAGTCGGCGAGATGCTCGAGGTAGCGCCGCACGGTGACGCGCGAGGCACCCACGAGGTCCGCTACCTCTGAGGCGGACAGCGCGGCGCCGGCGTCGCGCAGCTCGCGGGTGACGTCGCGCAGCGTCTCGGCGCTCATCCCCTTGGGCAGCACCTTGCCGGTCGCGGTGGTGCGCAGCGAGCCCAGCAGCTGGTCCACCTCGTCCTGGAGCACCTCGGAGGGGGCCGCGTCGAGCTGCTCGCGGTAGGCGGCGTACTGCTCCAGCTTCTCCCGGAACGTCGCGAACGTGAACGGCTTGAGCAGGTAGAGGATGACACCCTGCGCAACCGCATGTCGCACCACGTCGGCGTCCCGCGCAGAGGTCACCGCGATCACGTCGCAGAGGTGGCCGGCGGCTCGGAGCTTCTGCAGCAGCCCGAGGCCGTGCCCGTCGGGCAGGTGCATGTCGAGCAGGATCAGGTCGACGCCCGCGTCGCCGGCCAGGTGTCGGGCAGCCTCGGTGGCGGACCGGGCCACCCCGGCCACCTCGAAGCCGCTCACCCTCGAGACGTACGCCGCGTGCGCCTCTGCGGCGAGCGCCTCGTCCTCGACCACGAGCACGCGTACGCCGCTCATGGGCTCGCCGCCGAGCGTTGCCGGGCCAGGGTCACCGCGAACTCCGCTCCGCCGAGCTCGGAGGCGCCGATCGAGACCGTGCCGCCGTGCCGGCGGGCGACCTGTCCGACCAGGGCGAGGCCGACGCCGCGCCCGCCCGTGTCCGCCGCGGAGGTCTTGGTGGTCCAGCCGCGTTCGAGCACGTGCGCGGAGGCCATGTCGTCGAGCCCGGCTCCGCTGTCGCCGACCATGATGGTCACCGATTCGTCAGTGCTGGACAGCGAGACCCGCACCCGGCGCTCGGGTCGACCGGTCACCGCGTCGAGCGCGTTGTCGACGAGGTTGCCCAGCACGGTCACGAGGTCGCGGGACGCGATGGCGTGGTCGGGTGGCAGGTCGCCGGCGATGGACAGCTCGATGCCCCGCTCCGCCGCCTCGGACGTCTTGCCGAGCAGGAGCGCGCCGACGACGGGGTCACCGACGGCTCCGACGACCCGGTCGGTGAGCAGCTGGGCCACCTGGAGCTCCTCGGTCGCGAACGCGACCGCCTCCTCGGGGCGCCCCATCTCGATGAGGGACACGATGGCGTGCAGCCGGTTGGCCGACTCGTGGTTCTGCGACCGCAACGACTCGGTGAGACCGCGGACCACGTCGAGCTCGCCGGTCACGGACCTGAGCTCGGTGTGGTCGCGCAGCGAGACCACCGCCCCGACCTCCTGGCCCTGCCAGCTGGCCGGCGCCGAGCTCACGACGAGGACGTGGTCGCCCGCGACGTAGATGTCGTCGGACTCGGCGTTGCGGCTGAGTGCTGCGGTCACCAGCCCCGGCGGGAGGTCGAGGTCGTGGACCGAGCGACCGACCACGTCGTCGGGGAGGTCCAGGAGGCGGCGTGCCTCGTCGTTGACCAGCTGCACGCGGGCCTGGTCGTCGAGAAGGAGCAGTCCTTCGCGGACCGCATGGAGCACGGCGCTGTAGTACTCGAACATCCGGGTGATCTCGCGCTCGCCCAGTCCGTGGGTCTGCCGCTGCAGCCGGCGACTGACCAGCCACGCGCCGACGAGCCCCGCCCCGAGCACCAGCAGGCCCGCGGGCAGGATCAGCAGCAGGTCGTGGCGCAGTTGCCGGTCGACGTTCTCCACAGTGATGCCGACCGAGGTGAGAGCCACGACCGCCCCGTCCTTCTCCACGGGGACGACGGCCCGGATCGAGGGGCCTAGGCTCCCGGGGTACTCCTGGGTGAAGACCCCGCCCTCGGGTGCGTCACCGAGATCGCCGACGAACTTCTTCCCGATGAGCGCAGGGTTGGGGTGGGTCAGCCTGGTCCGGTCGAGCCGCATGATGGTGATGAAGTCGACGTCGGTGTCGGCACTCACCTCGTTTGCGAAGGGCTGCAGGATCGCTGTCGGATCCGGGTCGGACAGCGCGTTGACGACGGTGGGGGAGTCGGCCACGCTCTGGGCCACCACGACCGAGAGGTCGGTTGCGGTGCTCCGCGCGTCCCGCCTGGCGTCGTACGCCGCGAGGCCGAGCGCGGCCGCGACCAGCACGACGACGATCGCGACTTGGAGCAGCAGGATCTGGCGGGCTACCGAGAGCTCCCGTCCACTGCGCATGAGCCGCATTCTGCCCCAACCAGCCAGTCGGCATGTGACTGCGAACACAACGACCACAACGGTGACCCGGGTCACAGTCCTCGACACGATGCGATGACTGCCCCGGCTGTCCCGGGCCGATCCAGGAGGAAAGCATGAGCGTGACCCAGAAGGCTCCGCCGGCCGGCGGAGCCACACCGAAGAACAGGACCCACTACCTCTACCTCGCCGTCATCGCGGCGGTCGGGCTCGGCATCCTCGTCGGGATCGTCTGGCCGTCGTTCGCCGTCGAGCTCAAGCCGCTCGGCCAGGCCTTCGTGGCGCTGATCCGGATGATGATCCAGCCGGTGATCTTCTGCACGATCGTGATCGGGGTCGGGTCCGTCGCGAGCGCTGCACGCGTCGGCAAAGTGGGCGGGCTGGCGCTTGCCTACTTCATCACGATGTCGACCTTCGCCCTGGCGATCGGCCTCGTGGTCGGCAACATGCTGCACCCGGGGGAAGGCCTCCGCATCGACGGCGCCGTCTCCGACGCGGGCCAGGCGCAGGCCGCGGGGGCGCACGGCAGTACGGCCGACTTCCTGCTCGGGATCATCCCTGACTCCATGCTCTCCTCGTTGACCTCGGGCGAGGTGCTGCAGACTTTGCTGGTCGCGCTGCTCGTCGGGTTCGCCCTGCAGGGGATGGGGCGCTCCGGTGAGCCGATCCTGCGCGGCGTGGGTCACCTGCAGCGCCTGGTGTTCCGGGTGCTCGCGATGATCATGTGGGCCGCCCCGGTCGGCGCCTTCGGTGCGATGGCTGCGGTCGTTGGTGAGACCGGAGTCGACGCGCTGAAGAGCCTGGCAGTGCTGATGGTCGGCTTCTACGTGACCTGTGCGTTGTTCGTCTTCGGTGTGCTGGGCACGCTGCTGAAGGTCGCCTCCGGGGTCAACATCTTCTCGCTGTTGAAGTACCTCGGCCGTGAGTTCCTGCTGATCGTCTCCACCTCGTCCTCCGAGTCGGCGCTGCCGCGGCTGATCGCGAAGATGGAGCACGCCGGCGTCGACAAGCCGACCGTGGGCGTGGTCGTGCCGACGGGCTACTCGTTCAACCTCGACGGCACCGCGATCTATCTGACGATGGCCTCGTTGTTCATCGCCGAGGCGCTGGGTGACCCGCTGAGCATCGGGGAGCAGATCTCGCTGCTGGTGTTCATGATGATCGCCTCGAAGGGCGCCGCCGGCGTGACCGGTGCCGGCATGGCGACCCTGGCCGGTGGCCTGAGTTCGCACCGACCCGAGCTGGTCGACGGTGTCGGCCTCATCGTCGGCATCGACCGCTTCATGTCCGAGGCCCGAGCGGTGACCAACTTCGCCGGCAACGCCGTCGCGACCGTCCTGATCGGACACTGGACCGGCGGCCTGGACAGGGCTCGCCTCGACACGGTGCTGGCCGGGCACGACCCGTTCAACGAGACGACCATGCTCGACGGCGATGAGGACGAGCCGGCACCTGTACCCGAGCGAGCCGCAGTACCGGAGAAGCAGCTCGTCTGACCCTCCCCGTCGAGTTGTGCCTCGCGGC
>CZKA01000037.1_pt1 | contig 107999 bp, 98 predicted proteins | sample 1657991 | NCBI WGS metagenome assembly CZKA01 (sample SAMEA3501708, study PRJEB10268) | metagenome | biome: nitrite-oxidizing laboratory bioreactor; material: liquid mineral medium | place: Austria | collected 2011-12-21
CTCAGGATGACCTCTTGAGTCCACGTGACGACTCTACTGCACTTAAGCAGATACCCAGAACATACGTACGATTCTAGGAGAGGCCACCGACGATCCGCACGCTCGATCTGGCTGCCTGTGGACAACCATCCGGGGCATTCCGCCACGGGGCTGCCGGGCTCGGACCGGGACTGGGGCTCGTGACTGGGGCTCGTGGGCTCGGGTGGGCTATGGACCCCGAATCTCAGTGTGACTAGCGTCACATTCAGTCCAACCAGGAGGTTTCATGCCGAGTGGGGGTCGAGCCCGCTTGGGCTAGTTCGCGTGCCCCGAGTCTCGGGTGAGCAAGCTACTGGAGGTAGACCATGAGGAACCGAAGCGTACGTCTGTGCCTGGCAGCGGGGGTTGCCGGATTGGGGGCGCTGGCCCTGATCCCCAGCGGGTCGGTGGTCGCCGCGCCGCCCGGGAACAACGGCACCATCAAGCTCGACGGCATCCCGTTCGACTCACACCAGGACAACGAGCCGCACGTGGGTTGCCTCTTCGAACTCGACTTCTACAATTACGAGCAGGGCAACTACAACGCGACCGTGAAGTTCATCGTGCAACCACCGACCGGCAAGGACATCGTCCTCCAGAACCGTACCGTCTTCATCGGCGGCGACCCGGCTGGCGGCGGCGGCGACCTCGACGGGTCCCTCCTCACCGACTTGTCGCCTCAGCTGGTGGCCTTCATGGCACACCCGCAGCAGGGCTACCACGTCAAGGTCGCTGTGAACGCACCTCGCTCGATCGGGGCCGACAAGAAGGCGAAGACCTTCTGGGTCACCGACTGCGGGGCCCCGTACTTCCCCTAGGTCGGTGACAAACTGCTCAGCACTCACGTGACTTGCCGCGACGCTGCGGCTCTCCGGAGACGGCGCGATCAGGAGCAAGCGGGAGTTCGTCGTCACGGCAATGGTGGTGCTTCTTGTTGTCGCGGGGTGCGCAATTGCCGCGGTCGTGCTCTCCCTAGACAGAGGGGCTCAGAGCTCGTTGGTGGTCGACCAAGCTGTTGTTGAGGAATGGGAGCGCACCGTCACTCCGGGCCTCGACGATCTGAATTCGCGCGGCCTGCCACCTCGCCCCGTAGCCGCAGCACGAGCCACCGCTCTACCGGATCTGCCGATGGGCGCGGGTTCGTAGCCCGACGTACCAATCGGCTTCCCTGCGCTCCTCCCTAGGCGTGGCCAGGCCTCACCGGACGCCGATGGGTACGTTCCCCTACGAGTCAGTCCGTGCAGCCCTCGCCTCGATGCGTGACCTTACGGACCTGCCGATGAGCGGACACATGCAACCGCTCCGGGGCAGACTGCGTCACATGAGAATGCCTCGGTTCATGCGCGTAAGCATCGCCGTCATCGGCTGCGGACTGCTCCCTGCGTGTTCTGCTGACAGTGCGGACATGACCGTCACGGTCGTCAAGGGCATCGAGATTGCACCGCCCGAGATGCAACGGGCCGAGAAACCAGTCGCACGCTACCTACCGAACTCGAACCTCGTCGTCTTCGTCTCTGCCCCGCTCTACAGCGGTTCCTGCCCGCCGAGTGCGGAGGCCAAGACCAAGGATGACGACGGCCTCGCGCTTGTGATCGATGATGCATCTGAGGGCAATTGCACCGCCGACGCGAACAGGAACACATTCCTCATCCAAGGGTTTGATGAGGAACCTACGCGTCTCACCGTCGAGTATGGCGATGGCGACAGCATCGAGTTCGACCTCGGCACCTGAGCCCGGGTCGCCTCGCAGGACGGAGCGCTCTACCGGATCTGCCGCCGATAGCGTGCAGGCTCTGGACCTACGCAGGCCCACATACGAGGGTCCTTCACTCCGACCAGTACCCGGCGCTCTCACCCTGCTCGACCGCGTTCCCGGAGATGGGGCGCAGTCGGTGATGTCGTCCGTGGCTCGCCCGACGATCATCACGACACCGCGTCGGTCGTACCCGCCGGTGAAACCGAACCGCAGGCTGGCCTCAATCGGCCGGGCTGAGCACGCAGTCCGTGGCGCGCGAGGACGGGAAGGAGCGAGGGCACGCTCGTGCGGCACGTGAGTGCGGTGCCAGCATCGTCCTTGCAGCGTGCGCTCATCACATGCCATCGTCTGCGGAACGGAGGTGACACATGGCCGACGACACTCCCTCGATCCAACTCGTGAAGCGCTACATCCAGACAGCCCAACGAGCCCGGGCGTCCGGAGACGTCGACGACTTCGAGGCCCTGCGCGAGTTCCTGGCCGCCGACGTCGTCATCAAGGTCGCCAGCGCGTGGACCGACGAGCCGTGGCAGGTGATGCACCGAGGAGCCGACGCCGTGATCACCCGGCTGCAGGCGCCGATCAACAAGGCCACGTCGCTCACCACGGAGAACGTCACCGTGCAGCAGGCCGGAGACGACGTGTACGTCGAGCAGCTGTCGACCATCGTCGACGGCAACGGCACCCACGTCAGCATGGTGTGCCACATCTTCTCGGTGGTCGACGGCGTCATCACCGGCGTGCGCGGCTACCGCAACGACCGTGGGATCCCGGCCGGCTGAGTGCCGAGCCCCCGCATCACCCCCCGAGCACCAGTGCCTGCAACGAGCCGGCCTTGAAGCGACGTACCTCCTGTGGCCAGCCGCATCCCTCGGCCACCCTTCCCGCCCACCTGCGAGCCGACTCGTCGTCGGGCACGTCCACGATGGTCAGCCCACCGAGCCACTCCTTGGTCTCCGCGAACGGCCCGTCGGTCAGGATCACCTCGCCGCTCGTGGCGTCCGCGGCTGCCGCCTCCTCGAGCTCCTCGACCAGTCCGCCGGCGTAGACCAGGACGCCCTGGTCCTGCATGTCTCGCACGACGGCCTGCGAGGGCGCGACGCGGCCCTCGTACCACGCCTCGTCGTGGTCGCCGACCCACTGCTGGTTGAAGAAGATGAGGTAGTGCGGCATCTGCGGTCCCTTCGTCGGGCGGACCCGATGTCCGCCACTACCTACGCTACGAAAAGCAGGGGGCCTCTACGACACCCCCGGACGAGCGAGTTCTGATGATGTCGGTGCCGCTGCCTAGCATGTGGGGCATGACCGCACCGACGCCGTACCTCCTTCTCCCGGGAACCGCTCGTGACGCCCTCACCTTCTACGGTGAGACCTTCGGCTGCGACGTGGTGCTCCACACCTACGACGAGTTCAACCGCACCGACGGACCCGCGACGTTGATCGCCCACGGCTACCTGGACGACGGGCCGGTCGCGCTCTTCGCCTCCGACACCGCTGCCGGCGATCCCTCGCTCACCTGCGAGGGGCTGATGTTCGCCCTGCTGGGCGAGGCTCCGCCCGCCACGCTGCACACCTGGTTCACCACGCTCGCTGAGGGTGGCCGGATCGTGGACGACCTGCAGCCGCGCCCCTGGGGCGCGACCGACGGACAGGTCATCGACCGGTTCGGGTTGCACTGGCTGATCGGCTACGAGGGCGAACCGACCGGCTGAGCCGCCTCAGAGGCGGCGTACGAAGATGTGCTCGGCGGCCTCGATGTCGATCTCCGCGGTCTCGCCGCCGGAGCCGATGAGGACGCCGGCTGCCGTGCTCGCGATGGTGACCGTCTTGTCGGGGGTGGCTCCGACCCGGCGAAGGGCGCTCATCAGCGGCTCGTCCTTCTGCATCTCCTCGGAGATGCGGCGCACCAGCACGCGACGCTGCTCGCCGCCGGCCGCCGACGACAGCGCCTCGACGCCGTCCATGAAGCTCTCACCGACCTCCACCGAGCCCAGCTCGTCGAGGCCGGGGATCGGGTTGCCGTAGGGCGACTCGGTCGGATGGTCGAGCAGCTCGAGCAGTCGGCGCTCCACCGTCTCCGACATCACGTGCTCCCAGCGGCAGGCCTCCTCGTGGACGAGCTCCCAGTCCATGCCGATCACGTCGATCAGGAGCCGCTCGGCGAGTCGGTGCTTGCGCATCACCCGGGTGGCGAGCCGGTTGCCCTCGTCGGTGAGCTCGAGGTGTCGGTCACCCTCCACCGTCAGCAGGCCGTCGCGCTCCATCCGCGCCACCGTCTGGCTCACGGTGGGTCCGCTCTGGTGCAGCCGTTCGGCGATCCTGGCGCGCAGCGGGGTGATCCCCTCCTCCACGAGTTCGTAGATCGTGCGGAGGTACATCTCGGTGGTGTCGATGAGATCGCTCACCGACCCATTCTTACCTATCGGACCGCACGCTGGCAGAGTGGTTGCCGATGCATCCTTCTCCGACCGTCATGTGGTTCCGCCGCGACCTCCGACTCGCCGACAACCCGGCTCTGCTGGAGGCCGCCTCAGCGGGCGGCGTACTCCCGCTCTTCGTGCTCGATCCTGCGCTGTGGGAGCCTGCCGGACCGTCCCGCCGGGCCTACCTCGCCGCCTCCCTGAGATCACTCGATGCCTCGCTCGGCGGCCACCTGGCGGTGCTGCACGGCGACCCCGTTGACGAAGTCGTCCGGGCGGCCCGTGACGTCGGGGCCGGCGCGGTGCACATCGCCGCCGACTACGGGCCCTACGGCCGCCGTCGTGACGAGGACGTCGAGGCGGCCCTCGCCGAGCACGGGATCGACCTCGTCCGCACCGGCTCGCCGTACGCCGTTGCGCCGGGACGGATCCGCAACGGCTCGGGCCAGCCCTACAAGGTCTACACGCCGTTCTCCAAGGCCTGGCAGGAGCACGGCTGGCGAGCACCGGTCGACCCGCCGGAGGCACCCCGTTGGCTGGAGATCGATGCGGCGCTCGAGCTCCCGGAGGTCGAGCTGCCTGACGGCCTCGAGCTGCCCGCAGCCGGTGAGGAGGCAGCCCGCGCCCGCTGGGCGGCGTACCTCGAGGACGGACTCGACGACTACGACACCAGCCGCGACCGCCCCGACACCGACCGCACCTCGCGGATGTCGGTGCACCTCAAGTGGGGGGAGATCCACCCCCGCACGATGCTGGCCGACCTGGCGCCGAAACGCAGCAAGGCGTCCGCGACCTACCGCAAGGAGCTGGCCTGGCGGGAGTTCTACGCCGACGTCCTCTTCGAGAACCCGCGGACGGTGCGGGAGTACCTCCGCACGGAGTACGCCGCGATGTCCTACGACGAGCCCGGCGCTGCGCTCGACGCCTGGCGTGAGGGCCGCACGGGCTACCCCATCGTCGACGCCGGGATGCGCCAGCTGCGGGCCACCGGCTGGATGCACAACCGGGTGCGGATGATCGTGGCCAGCTTCCTGGTCAAGGACCTCCACCTCGAGTGGCAGCACGGCGCCCGGCACTTCATGCACTGGCTGGTCGACGGCGATCTCGCCTCCAACCAGCACGGCTGGCAGTGGACGGCCGGCTGCGGCACCGACGCGGCGCCGTACTTCCGGGTCTTCAACCCGACCTCCCAGGGACGCAAGTTCGACCCCGACGGCGTCTACGTGCGGCGGTGGGTGCCCGAGCTGGCCGACGCGGACGACCCGCACGAGCCGGTCGGCGTGGACGGCTATCCCGCTCCCCTGGTCGACCACGCCCGCGAACGACTGGAGGCTCTGGCGCGATGGCAGGAGATCAGATGACCGAGCTGATGGTCCCGAGCCGGTTCCGGGGGCCGGCGAAGTCAGGCAACGGCGGCTGGACCGCGGGCTCCCTGGCGGCGCTCGCGGAGGTCTGCCCTCGTGACCACGCCGACAACTGGCCCGCCGTCCAGGTGACCCTGCGGATGCCGCCTCCCCTCGACGTCGAGCTGCCGGTGACCAGCACGGCCACCAGCGCCAGCTGTGAGGTCGGCGAGGCGGTGGTGGTCGACCGCGACCCGGTCATCGTGGACCCGGTGCCCCTCGAGGAGGCGCGCGCCGCCGAGGCGACGTACCCCGGACTGACCTTCCACCCGTTCCCGACCTGCTTCGCCTGCGGCACGGGTCGCGAGCCGGGCGACGGCCTGCGGATCTTCCCCGGCAGGGTCGGCGACGCTCCTGATGGGAGCCAGCGGGTCGCCGCGACCTGGACCCCGGACCCCAGCGTCGCAGAGAACTTCCACGAGTACGTCGACACGGTGCCGCGAGCGTCGCTGCCGGTGACGTGGGCTGCCCTGGACTGCGTCGGGGGCTGGGCCGGCGACCTCACCGACCGGCTGATGGTGCTGGGGCGGATGACCGCTCTCGTCGACGCGTTGCCCGCGATCGGCGAGACCCACGTGGTAGTCGGCCAGCGGCTGGGCTCCGAGGGGCGCAAGACGTTCACGGCAGCCACGCTGTACGACGCCGACGAGCGGATCGTCGCGCGGGCCGAGCACACCTGGATCGCCGTGGACCCGGCTGCGTTCAACGGCTGACTCGATGTGGGATCATGATGCCCATGTCGAATTTTAACGATCCAAAGTGGTGGACCGAGGCCGTCGTCTACCAGATCTACATGCGCTCGTTCGCCGACGGTGACGGCGACGGTCTGGGCGACATGGCCGGCATCACCTCCCGGCTCCCCTACCTCGCCGAGCTCGGCATCGACGCGGTCTGGCTGACCCCCTTCTACACCTCGCCGCAGCACGACCACGGCTACGACGTCGCCGACTACCTCGACGTCGACCAGCGCTTCGGCACCCTCTCCGACTTCGACGCCGTGCTCGCCACGGCCCATCGACTCGGCATCAAGGTGATCGTCGACATCGTGCCCAACCACAGCTCCAGCGACCACGCCTGGTTCCAGGCTGCGCTGGCCTCTGCTCCCGGCAGCGACGAGCGCGCCCGCTACCTGTTCCGCGAGGGGCGTGGCATCGACGGTGAGCTGCCCCCCAACAACTGGACGTCCATCTTCGGGGGCCCGGCCTGGACGCGCGTGCCCGACGGCCAGTGGTACCTCCACCTCTTCGACTCCACGCAGCCCGACTTCGACTGGCGCAACCCCGAGGTCGGCGACATGTTCGAGGAGGTGCTGCGCTTCTGGCTGGACCGGGGCGTCGACGGCTTCCGCATCGACGTGGCCCACGGTCTCTTCAAGGAGTCCTCGCTGCGCGACCAGGTGATCGCCACCGCACCCGAGGGTGCTGCGAACGTGGCCATGGTCGAGCGCCAGCAGGCCGACGAGCCGATGTGGGACCAGCCCGAAGTGCACGACGTCTACCGTCGCTGGCACAAGGTCCTCGAGTCCTACCCCGGCGATCGGATGGCGGTGGCTGAGGCCTGGACGTCGACCTCGGCCTCGATGGCCCGCTTCATCCGCCCCGACGAGCTCCAGCAGACCTTCAACTTCAGCTGGCTGCTCGCCCCCTGGTCGGCGACCGGGTTCGCCGAGGTCATCGACGAGACGCTGTCCCACGTCGCGATCGTGGGCGCGAGTCCGACCTGGGTGCTGAGCAACCACGACGTGATCCGGCACCCCACTCGCTACGGCGGTGGCGCGACCGGCCGCGCCCGGGCCCGCGCCGCCACGATGACGATGCTGGCGCTGCCCGGCTCGGCGTACCTCTACCAGGGCGAGGAGCTCGGCCTGGAGCAGGTCGCGGTGGCTCCCGAGTTCCGGCAGGATCCGGCCGCCCTGAACACGGGCATCGAAGGTCGCGACGGCTGCCGCGTGCCGATCCCGTGGAGTGGCGACGCGCCGCCGTACGGCTTCGGGCCCGGTACGTCGCAGCCGTGGCTGCCTCAACCCGCCAACTGGTCCGAGCTGACCGTGGAGGCCGAGTCGGGCGACGCCGAGTCCACCCTGGAGTTCTACCGCCGGGCGCTCGCTGCCCGACGGTCGTTCGCCCTGGGCAGCGGGGGCGAGGTGCGCATCGTCTCCAGCGACGACGACGTCCTGGTCCTGCAGCGCGGCGAGCTGACCTGCCACGTCAACTGCGGCACGACGCCGGTGAGCGTCCCGCCAGGCGAGGTGCTGCTCTGCAGTGGCGACACCCCTGGAGCGCCCAACACGGCGACCTGGCTGCGCTGAGGAGGGCTACGCGAGGCTGCGGTTGTAGCGGGCCAGGGCGGCGACGAAGTCGTCGAGCTCGTCGTCGCCCCAGTCGGCGAGCTTCTCGTCGAGGTTGCGTCGGCGCTGCTCGGCCACCACCGCGAGCCGGGTGAGGCCGTCCTCGGTGACCGACAGCAGCGCCGCGCGGCCGTCGTCCGGGTCCGGGTGCCGAACCACCAGACCGAGGTCGACGAGGTGCTGGACGTGGCGGCTGATGGCACCCTTGTCGATGCCCAGCACGTCCACCACGTCGGCGGAGCGCGCCGGCCCGGCCCCGGCGAGGAAGCTCAGCACCAGGAACCCGGCGATCTGCAGCTCCGGGTCGACGGCCCGGGCCCGTTCCACGATGACCCGCCGGATCCGGCGTACGACGATGCCCATCTCCTGCTCCAGCGCCGTCAGTGACGCCAGCTGGTGGGACGTGAGCGTGCTCATGCCGCCTGCTTCTCGAGGGCAAGCTCGTCAGCGCTGAGCAGGGTGGTGCGCAGCGGCACCTCCTTGATGAAAAGCACGCAGAGCAGGGCGACGACGGCGAACGGGGTGACGGCCAGGAACACGTGTCCGGTGGCCACGCCGAACGCGTCCTCGAACACCGCCCGGACCGGGCCGGGCAGGGTGCTCAGGTCGGGGATCGAGTGGCTGCTCTGGCTGTCGACGGGTACGCCGAGTGCCGCGAGGCCCGAGGCGACCTTGGCGGCGACCTGGTGGCTGAGCACCGCCCCGAGCGCGGAGACGCCCAGGGCGCCGCCCATCGAGCGGAAGAACGCGACCAGGGCGCTCGCGGAGCCCATGTCGGCCTGGGCGGCGTTGTTCTGCACCGCCAGGACGAGGTTCTGCATGGTGGCCCCGAGGCCCAGGCCGAGGACGGCCATGAAGAGGCCGACGACCGCCAACGGGGTGTGCGCGTCGATGGTGCTGAGCAGCGCGAGTCCGGCGATGACCAGCACCATGCCGCCGACCAGGAACTTCTTCCACCGACCCGTGTTGGAGATGATCCGGCCGGTCACGATGCTGGACACCAGCAGCCCACCGACCATGGCGATCGACATCAGGCCGGCGTGGGTGGGGCTCATCCCGCGGGCGAGCTGGAAGTACTGGCTCAGGTAGACCGTGGAACCGAACATCGACAGACCGATCATGATCGAGGCGACGGTCGCGAGGCTGGTCGTGCGGTCCTTGAAGAGGCGCAACGGAATGATGGGCTCGCGGGCGACGTACCCCTCGACGTACACGGTGGCGGCGAGGAGCGCGAGGCCTGCGGCGACGAGCAGCCCGCTGACCGTGGAGACCCAGGCGAAGTCGTTGCCGGCGAGTGAGACCCAGACCAGCAGGGTCGAGACGCCACCCATGAGCAGGGTCGCACCGAGGTAGTCGATGTGCACCTCACGTCGGATCACCGGCAGGTGCAGGGTCTTCTGCAAGACCACGAACGCCAGCATCGCGACCGGGATGCCGACGAAGAAGCACCAGCGCCAGCCGAGCCCGGGAGTGTCCACGATCAGGCCGCCGACGAGGGGGCCGCTGACAGTGGCCAGGGCGAAGACCGCGCCGAGGTAGCCGGAGTAGCGGCCGCGCTCACGCGGCGTGACCATGCTGGCGAGGACGACCTGCACGAGGGCGGTTAGGCCGCCGACCCCCAGGCCCTGGATGGCGCGAGCGCCGATCAGCATGCCCATCGAGCTGGCGAACCCGGCGATCAGGGAGCCGACGACGTAGATCGACAGCGCGGTCTGGACGAGCAGCTTCTTGCTGAAGAGGTCGGCCAGCTTGCCCCAGATGGGCGTGGTGGCCGTCATGGTGAGCAGGGTGGCGACGATGACCCAGGTGTAGCCGGTCTGGCTGCCCTGCAGGTCGGCGACGATGCTGGGCAGCGCGTTCGAGACGACGGTGCTGGAGAGCATCGCGACGAAGAGGGCGAGTAGCAGGCCGGACAGCGCTTCGAGGATCTCCCGGTGAGACATGGCCCCAGGCTGCTGCGGCTGTGTCGCGGTCGTGGGTGAGGTCGCGGCTGTGGGAACGGGGGTGGACACGGGACTCCGATCGGGTGGTGCGTCGAGACTAGAACTATTAGTTGTTAGTTGCAACTTAATGTCGTCCGTCGTTATTCCGTTGCCCGGCGCGAAGATGCGTCGTACTCTCGAATCACACGTGAGAGGAGGTGGTCCGTTCAATGATTTCGTTGTGGACTCGTGAGGTGGCTGCCCGCTAGCAGCTCCACTGCCGACAGGGTTCCCTGCGCAGCGTCTTGTAGCCGCTCAGCGAATTCCAGGCAGTCACCCGACCCGCAGGCGATCCGGCAGTCAGTCCACCGGATACGTGCCGCAGGTCCTCCCCATGGAGGAAACCGCGCCCACCGCCTGCGGGTCGTCCCATTTCCGTCGAGTTGCGCCTCGCGGCCTGTTGAGTTGCGCCTCGCGGCCTGTTGAGTTGCGCCTCGCGGTCCTCCGGCGTCGAGTTCGCAGGCCCGGAGGGCCAACTCAACACACCCGGAGGGCCAACTCAACCGACCCGGAGGGCCAACTCAACCGACCCGGAGGGCCAACTCAACGGACCCGGAGGGCCAACTCAACCGACCCGGAGGGCCAACTCAACAGGCCCGGAGGCGCAAGTCGGCGGTTAGGCGAGGGCGGCAGCGGTGAACTGGGCGTTGTAGAGCCGCGCGTAGGCACCATCGGCGGCCAACAGCGACTCGTGGGTGCCCTGCTCGACGATGGCACCGGCCTCCATGACCAGGATCAGGTCGGCGTCACGGATCGTGGACAGCCGGTGGGCGATCACGAACGACGTCCGGTCGGTGCGCAGCGCCGCCATCGCGTGCTGCAGCAGCAGCTCGGTGCGGGTGTCGACCGAGGACGTCGCCTCGTCGAGGATCAGCAGTGCCGGGTCGCTCAGGAAGGCGCGGGCGATCGTGATCAGCTGCCGTTCGCCGGCGCTGATGTTGCCGCCCTCCTCGTCGATCACGGTGTCGTAGCCGTCGGGGAGCGAGTGCACGAAGCGGTCGACGAAGGTGGCCTTGGCCGCAGCCTGGATCTCCTCCTCGCTGGCGCCTGGCGCGCCGTAGGCGATGTTGTCGCGGATCGTGCCCTCGAACAGCCAGGTGTCCTGCAGCACCATCCCGATCTGCCCGCGCAGCTCGGCGCGGGGCATGGCGGAGGTGTCGACACCGTCGAGGGTGATCCGGCCGGCACCCAGCTCGTAGAAGCGCATGATCAGGTTGACCAGGGTCGTCTTGCCGGCGCCCGTGGGCCCGACGATGGCGACGGTCTGACCGGGTCGAGCCACCAGCGACAGGTCCTCGATGAGGGATACGTCGGGCTCGTAGCGGAAGGCCACGTGCTCGAAGGCGACCTCGCCGAGACTGCGGGGCCTGGCCTCGACAGGCTCGACCACCGAAGCGATCTCCTCCTCGGCGTCGAGCAGCTCGAAGACCCGCTCGGCGGAGGCCACGCCCGACTGGAGCAGGTTGGCCATCGAGGCGACCTGGGTGAGGGGTTGGGTGAACTGGCGGGTGTACTGGATGAACGCCTGCACGTCACCGAGGCTCATCGTGCCGTTGGCCACCCGCAGCCCACCGAGGACGGCGATGACGACGTAGTTGAGGTTCCCGATGAACATCATGATCGGCATGATCAGGCCGGACACAAACTGCGCTCCGAACGACGCCTGGTAGAGCTCGTCGTTCTCGGTCGCGAAGACCTCCTCCACCTCGCCCTGCCGACCGAAGACCTTCACCAGGCTGTGCCCGGAGAAGGACTCCTCGATGTGGCCGTTGAGCGTGCCGGTACGCCGCCACTGGGTGACGAACAGGCCCTGTGACCGCTTCATCACCTGACTGGCGACGACCATCGTGATCGGCACCGACACCAGGGCGACCAGGGCCAACGTGGGGCTGATCCAGAGCATCATGCCCAGCACCGCGATCACGGTCAGCAGCGAGGTGAGCAGCTGACTCATCGTCTGCTGCAGCGACTGGCTGATGTTGTCGATGTCGTTGGTGACTCGCGACAGCAGCTCCCCCCGGGGCTGCCGGTCGAAGTAGCCCAGCGGCAGCCGGTTGATCTTGTCCTCGACGTCCGAGCGCATCCGGTAGACGGTGCCCTGGACCACGTCGTTGAGCAGGTAGCCCTGCAGCCACGCCAGCAGCGAGGCGACCAGGTAGATGCCGAGCACGATCAGCAGCACCTCACCGAGGGCCGAGAAGTCGACGCCCTGACCGGGAACGACGTCCATGTTCGCGATCAGGTCGGCGCGTGAGCTGTCACCCTCGGCGCGCAGGCCGGCGACGACGTCCGCCTTGGAGACCCCCTCGGGCATCCGGGATCCGATGAAGCCGGCGAAGATCAGATTGGTGGCGTGACCCAGGATCTTGGGCCCGAACGACGTCAGCACCACCGAGACCAAAGCCAGGGCGACAACGGCCATCGCCTTCGTCCGCTCGGGCGCCATCCGGCGTACGAGCCGCTTGGCCGAGGGCCCGAACTGCATGGCCTTCTGGCCGACCATCCCGCCTCCGAAGGGACCGCGCCCGGGGCCGGGGCCCGCCTGGATGCGCTCGGTCTTCTTGAGCTGTCCGTTGCTGGAGCTCATGCCGCCGCCTCCGCACTCTGCTGGGACGCCACGATCTCCTGGTACGTCGCATTGTCGGCCACCAGCTCGTCGTGCGTGCCGCGACCGACCACCACCCCGTCCTCGAGCACCAGGATGAGATCGGCGTCGCGGATGGTCGAGACGCGCTGGGCGACGATCAGCACGGTCGCATTGCGCGTGACCGGCTTGAGGGCGGCCCGGAGCCGGGCGTCGGTGGCCAGGTCGAGGGCCGAGAACGAGTCGTCGAACAGGTAGATCCCCGGCTTGCGGATCAGTGCCCGGGCGATGGCCAGCCGCTGGCGCTGCCCACCGGAGAAGTTGGTGCCGCCCTGCGACACCGGGGCGTCGAGCCCCTCGGCGAGCGTGGCGACGAAGTCCCTGGCCTGGGCGACCTCGAGGGCCTCCCACATCTCCGGTTCGGTGGCGTCAGGCTTGCCGTAGGCCAGGTTGCTGCGGATGGTGCCGCTGAACAGGAAGGCCTTCTGGGGCACCAGCCCGATGGAGGACCACAGCACCCCAGGCTCCAGGGAGCGTACGTCGACTCCGCCGACCCGGACCTCGCCGGAGGTGATGTCGAACAGCCGGGGCACCAGGTTGACCAGGGTGGACTTGCCTGCCCCGGTGGACCCGATCACGGCCACCGTCTGTCCGGGAGTGGCGGCGAAGTCGACCTGGTGGAGAACCGGCGCCTCCGCCCCGGGGTAGGCGTAGTCGACGTGGTCGAACTCCAGCGTGCCGTGCTGCCGGAGCTCGGTCACGGGATCGGCGGGCGTCGGGACCGAGGACTCGGTGTCGAGCACCGCCACGATCCGGTCGGCGCTGACGGCCGACCGCGGGACCATCATCAGCATGAAGGTCGACATCATCACCGCCATCATGATCTGCATCAGGTAGGAGAGGAACGCGGTCAGCGCGCCCACCTGCATCTGTCCGCCGTCGACCCGGTGGCCCCCGAACCACAGCACGGCGACGCCGGCGACGTTCACGACCAGCATCACCGCCGGGAACATGGTGGCCAGCCAGCGGCCGGTGCGCGTGGCCACCGCGGTCAGCTCCTCGTTGGCCGTGCCGAAGCGCTTCGCCTCGTGGGGTTCCCGGACGAAGGCCCGCACCACCCGGATGCCGGTGATCTGCTCGCGCAGGACCCGGTTGACCTCGTCGACCCGGGTCTGCATCAGCCGGAACCCCGGCACCATCTGCCGCACGATCAGCCCCACCACGAGGAACAGCACGGGGACCACCACGGCCAGCAACCAGGACAGACCGAGGTCCTCGCGCATCGCCATGATGATGCCGCCGATCATCATGATCGGCGCCGCGATCATCATCGTGCAGGTCATCAGCACCAGCATCTGCACCTGCTGCACGTCGTTGGTGTTGCGGGTGATCAGACTGGGCGCGCCGAACTGCTGCAGCTCGCGCTGGGAGAACGTGCCCACCCGGTGGAACAGGTCTCGGCGTACGTCGCGACCGAAGGCCATGGCGGTGCGGGCACCGAACCAGACCGCGCCCACGGAGCAGCCGATCTGCAGCAGCGAGATCGCGAGCATGACCGCGCCGAGGCGCATGATCTCGCCCGTGTCGCCGGTGGCGACGCCCTTGTCGATGATGTCCGCGTTGAGACTGGGCAGGTAGAGCATGGCCACCGTGCCGACGAACTGCAGGGCCACGACGGCGAGCAGCCAGGAGCGGTAGGGCGCGAGCGAGCCGCGCAGGAGCTTGATCAGCATGAGGAGTCCTTCGTGCACGTGCCGTGGAGGACGACGTCGACGATCTCGTCGGGTGTCATCAGGCGTTGTTCGGAGATGTGGGGGTGGCTTCCGGAGAAGGTGAGCAGGCGCAGTGCCCGGCTGACGTCCTCCACCGGCACCCGGAACGCGTCGGCGTCGGGAGCGATCAGGGAGATCATCACGTCGTGAGTGCGCCGACGCCACGCCTCGGCCTCCTCGCCACGATGGTGCTTGGGAGGACCCTGCATCGCCATCGTGGTCATCAGCGAGAAGATGCCGACGAAGCGGCGCTGCATGACCTCGGTCAGGGCGAGGAGCCGCTCACGCAGGGGCAGGGCGGGGTCGACCCCCTCGAGCTCGACGAGGAACTCGGCGGGGTCGAACGCCTGGGCCAGCACCTCGGCGAACAGGTCGTCCTTGGTGGCGAAGACCCGGAAGATGGTGCCCTCGGCGATGCCGGCCGCCTCCGCGATCTGGCGGGTCGTCGTCTCCCTGCCGTGCTCGCGCAGCAGCGGGAGCGCCGCGGCGACGATGGCGCGCTTGCGCTCGTCGGGGGGCATCGGGGTGGCTCGGGTCCGCACCCGACGATCTTAGATGAGTGAGCGCTCACTCACAAACGCTGCGGGGTGAGCGCCACCTCGTCCGGCGTGGACAGGGTCAAGACAGCGTCCTCGACGAACTCGCGGGTCTCGATCTGCGCCTCCAGCCGGCGCAGGCGTACGGCGAGCAGCGGCTCGGCGTCGTCGCCGGTGAGGTCGACGGCGGCGACCAGGAAGCACCGTGACGCGCCGACGTACTCCAGGTGCAGATAGGTGACCCGGTCGACGTCCGGACGATCCAGCAGCGCCTGCAGAGCACGGTCCCAGAGCTCCGGCGACACCGTCTGGCCCACCAGGAACTGCCGGTTGCGGTTGATCAGGAACACCGCAGCCGCCCCGAGCAGCAGCCCGACCGCCATCGAGCCGAGCGCGTCCCACACCGGGTTGCCGGTGAGCTGGTGCAGGCCGATGCCGGCCGCGGCGAGCAGGATGCCGACCAGGGCCACGAAGTCCTCGAGGAACACCGCCCGCAGGGTCGGGTTGGAGGTGCGGTTGATGAAGGACAGCGGTCGGAGCCCGAAGCTCGCGGCCTCTCCCCTGGTCTGGCCCACGGCCTGACGGAACGAGATGCCCTCGAGCACGAACGCGATCGCGAGCACCACGTAGTTGACCAGGTAGTTCTCCGGTCCCTCCTCCGAGGTCAGCTGCGAGGCTCCGTGCCACAACGACACCACGGAGCCGGCCGTGAACAGGCCGACCGCCGCGAACAGCGACCAGATGTAGGTGTCGCGCCCGTAACCGCGCGGATGGCTCTCGTCGCGCGGGCGGCGACCCTGGCGTTCAGCGATCAGCAGGAAGATCTCGTTGCCCGCGTCGGCCCAGGAGTGCGCGGCCTCGGCCACCATCGAGGCCGAGCCGGTCAGCACGGCCGCCACCGACTTGGCCACCGCGATCAGCGCGTTCGCGAGCAGGGCCACGACCACGGTCACGAGGCTCTCGCTCGCTCCCTCCCGCGGGCTCTCCTCGCTCATGCGCCCCAGTATTCACGCCACCACGCCAGGGCGGTGTCCACGTGTCCGAGCCTGGGGAGTGTGTCGACCTGGCTCAGCGGGACCCAGCGCGCCTCGTCGGTGGTGCCGTCGACCTCGTGGGTGAGCTTGCCCGCCACGATCGTCGCCTCGTGGACCACGCGCACGTGCTTGAGCGGCCGGCTGCGGTCGACCAGCCGGTCGGCTCCTGTCACCACCTCGGTGTCCACCCCGAGCAGGATGCCGGGCTCCACGTCGTAGCCGGTCTCCTCGCGCAGCTCGCGGACCAGGCCAGCGGCGGCCGTCTCGTCGAGGTCCACGCCACCCCCGGGCAGCGCCCAGAGATCATCCTCGTTGCCCAGCACGAGCAGCACCCGGTCGTGGGTGTCGACGATCACGGCGTACGCCGCCAACCTGGTGTCGAAGTCCATGGCTGTCCCCTAGGGCGCCAGTCGGTGGGTCGACCAGCCCTCATCGGTGCGCGAGTAGACCAGCCGATCGTGCATGCGACCGGGCCGCCCCTGCCAGAACTCCAGGCTCGAGGGCTCGACCAGATAGCCGCCCCAGAACTCGGGCACCGGCACCTCGTCGGGGAAGCGCTCCTCGACGGCGGCGATGGCCGCGTCGAGCTCCTCGCGGCCGGCGACGCGGCTGGACTGGTGCGACGCCCAGGACCCGACCCGGGACCGGCGCGGGCGGGAGGCGAAGTAGTCGTCGACGTCGGAGCGGGGCAACAGGGTCACGGTGCCCTGCACCCGCACCTGTCGCTCGAGCGGGTGCCAGGGGAAGAGGAGGGAGCAGCGCGGGTTGTCGGCGAGGTCGGCCGCCTTGGCCGAGCCCAGGTTGGTGAAGAACACGAATCCGTCGGCCGACATCCCCTTGAGGAGCACGAACCGGGCTGACGGCGTGCCGTCGGCGGAGGCGGTCGCCACCACCATCGCGTTGGGCTCGTAGATGCCGGCGGCGGCTGCTTCGTCGTACCAGCGCGAGAACATGAGGAACGGATCGGGCAGCAGGTCGGACTCCACCAACCCGCCCCGGGTGTAGTCCTGACGCGCGTCGGCCAGTCTCTTCGAATCGGTCGCGTCCATGCCCACAACCTAGTGCGGGGTCCCGACAACGCCGCACGTGCGGCAGAATGCGACGGCGGGCCGGGTGCAGCGCCCGTGGCAGAACTTCGGCGAGGAGCCATCATGAGTTCATCTGACGTAGTGGTCCACGAGGGTCTCGAGGGCGTCATCGCCTTCCAGACCGAGATCGCCGAGCCGGACAAGGAGGGCTCGGCACTGCGCTACCGCGGGGTCGACATCGAGGACATCGTCGGCCGGGTGCCCTTCGAGAAGGTCTGGGGCCTGTTGATCGACGGCGCCTACGAACCGGGCCTGCCGCCGGCGGAGCCCTACAACATCCCGGTGCACACCGGCGACATCCGCGTCGACGTGCAGGCGGCGGTCGCGATGCTGGCCCCGGCGTTCGGGATGGGCCAGACCTACGACATCACCGACGAGGCCGCGCGCGAGGACCTGAGCCGGGTCGCGGTGATGGTGCTGTCGTACGCCGCGCAGGCGGCGCGCGGGCTGGACAAGCCCGTCGTGCCGCAACGCGAGGTCGACCAGGGCCACACGCTCGCGGAGCGGTTCATGATCCGCTGGAAGGGCGACCCCGACCCGAAGCACGTCCAGGCGATCGACGCCTACTGGAGCTCGGCGGCCGAGCACGGCATGAACGCCTCCACCTTCACCGCCCGCGTGATCACCTCGACCGGTGCCGACGTGGCCGCGGCGTTCTCGGGCGCCATCGGGGCGATGAGCGGACCCCTGCACGGCGGCGCTCCGTCTCGGGTGCTGCACATGATCGAGGAGGTCGAGAAGCGGGGCGACGCGACGGCGTACGTCAAGCAGCTCCTCGACGACGGCGAGCGCCTGATGGGCTTCGGTCACCGCGTCTACCGCGCCGAGGACCCCCGCGCCCGGGTGCTGCGGCGGACGGCGCGCGAGCTCGACGCCCCGCGCTACGAGGTGGCCGAGGCGCTGGAGCAGGCGGCGCTGGCCGAGCTGCGCGAGCGGCGGCCCGACCGGGTGCTGGAGACCAACGTCGAGTTCTGGGCCGCGATCGTGCTCGACTTCGCGCAGGTGCCGCCGCCGATGTTCACCTCGATGTTCACCTGCGCGCGCACCGCGGGCTGGTCGGCGCACATCCTGGAGCAGAAGCGCACCGGACGTCTGATCCGTCCGTCCGCCATCTACACCGGACCGTCGGCGCGGCCGGCGAGCGACGTCGAGGGCTGGAACCCGGAGTGGGGCAACTGACCTACTCGGGCAGGCGCCCGTCGTACCAGCTCGTGTAGCCCTTGCCGCCGGCTCGCGTGAGCGAGAGGTGCAGGTGGTCGCGGTGCCGCAGGGTCCGTGAGCACGTGGTGCGGCTCTTGCAGCTCGAGCTCAGGTAGGGCTCCGGCTCGAAGCGGTCGTAGGCGGCGTACATGTGGTCGTTCCAGATGATGTACATGATGCCCATCCGGCGGGCGCGGGCATGCTCGTTGCCGTCCTTGTCCGTGGCGAACACGCGGTCGAGGAAGGTGCGGGCGCGCTTGCGGTCGGCCTTCCGGCGCGCGTCCAGCACCCAGTCGAAGGCGCGACCCTCCTTGTGCTCCGAGGTCGAGCTGCCGGTGCAGTCGCGCTTGGTCGGGCCGTAGCCGCCGCCGAAGTGGTTCACGATCCAGCGGCCGAGGACCTTCGTCCCGGGCTTGGTGACCTGCGCGCACCGGGTCTGAGGTTGGTAGGGCGCGTAGTCCTCGATCGGGCGCATGGCGACCGCAGCCGTGGTCGGGGCGACCAGGCTGAGAGTGAGGGTGACGAGGGCAAGGCGGACGAACACGACAATTCCCTTCCGAGGGGGCAACGCGTTCGAGGCTAGGCGGCTCCGCGCCCGGTGTCAGGGCTTTGCTAGACCTTGACACTTCTCACCACACCAGGAATGGTGTCGGCACCGGGTGCGGCACCCTCGGCTTCGTAGCAGCGAGGTGAGGAGTCTCATGACGCGCCGGTCTCTGAGCGTGCAGACCGTGGTGGTCGGCCTCGCGGCCGCGTTGCTCCTCGCGGTTGTGATGAGCGCGTGGGTGTGGGGTCGGCCAGGATCATCCCGATACTCCGAGACGCCGGAGCGATCTGTCGACGGTCGAGAGATCTGGTACGACAACCCGCAGGCCATCGCAAAGTCGTCGGACCTAGTCGTGCGCGCTCGCGTGACTGCCACAAGTAAGGGGCGCACCTACTCCGAGGGCCAGGGAGACGAGTACACCTCTCGCTACGTGGATCTGGAGATCCTGGAGACCTTCAAAGGCGCGGAGGTGTTCGGCTCCTCCATCCGTATGGAGGAGGAGGGCTGGGATGCGGAGGGAGTCGGGTATGTGGTGAACGGCCTTCAGTGGAGCCACGTCGGCGAGGAGGGGTACTACTTCCTCTCACCCCTAGACGGTGGCACGTACGGGCAACGGGGGTCGTTCGGTCGAATCCTCACCACGGGCGAAGAGGTTGGGCCCAGCGGTCACGAGCCAGATCGCGCCGGTCCTTGGAAGGGCTTGACAAGCCAACTCGAGGACCCAGCCGAGATCCGAGTTGTCATCCTTGACGCCATCGACAAGAGCAGTGAGTAAGAGATGCAGACGCGGAACATACGACTGCGGTGGATGCCGATCGGGACGGCTGTGCTCCTGTTGATGGGCACCACGACCTCCGCGTTCGCCGACCATGCCAAGGACGCGAACGCCGGTGACCCAGACAATGCGGACTCATTGAGTTCATCGAACGAGAGTGCAATGTCAAAATGCCCGACTTCGACTCTGCGGGTTGACCAGGGGTTAGCTAGCCTCGTGTCACATGCCGGGCTTTGCCGCGATCAGCAGGTAGCGCTCGTCGGTGATCTGCTTGCCCCAATAGGCGGCCTCGGTCAGCGGCCTCACGGTGCCGACCCACCCCGCGGCCTCCACGATCTCGAGTGACTCGGCTGCGGTGAGACCGGCGCCGGTCGACCAGCTGCCCTCGACCAGGATCGCCAGCCCGCCGGGCCTCAGGAGGGTGCACCAGCGCTCGAAGGCGGCCGCGGGATCCGGCATCGCCCAGAGCACGTGCCGGCTCAGCACCACGTCGTACGCCGACCGTGCGAGCGGTGGTCGAGCCGCGTCCCCCACCACGAACTCCGCCTCAGGCACCTTCTCCCGGGCCCGCCGGATCATCTCCGGTGAGAAGTCCAGCCCGGTCACGTCGTACCCCTCGTCGGTCAGCAACCGGCTCAGCGTTCCCGTGCCGCACCCGAGGTCCGCGACCCGCGCCGGCACGGGAGGGAGGACGCCGACCAGCAGGTCGCGCCAGGCAGCGCGCACCACCGGGTCGGTCAGCCCGTGATCGGCCTCCTGGTCGAAACTGGCGGCTTCGGCGTCCCAGAGTTCGCTCATCCCCCGAGGCTAGTGAATCGCCAAGGGGTTGGGTCGACCCGTACACTGACTCCCGAGGGGAGTACCTCACAAGCTCCATTCCGGTCAGTACGGCATCTCCACAGGTGCCCCGGGTGGACGCCTGATCGAAAGGTCAGCGCGAGGGAGACTTCAGACGCTTCAGTCTGAGGAGACCCATGCTCACCCCACTCGCCGCCACCAGCGCGATCGACTCGATCGGCACCCCCATGCTGTGGGCCGTGACCATCGGCGCGGTCCTGCTGCTGCTCGCCGTCGACTTCCTCGCGACCCGCAAGCCGCACGAGGTCTCCATGAAGGAGGCCGTCGCCTGGTCGGCGTTCTACATCGCCCTGCCGCTCGCCTTCGGCGTCTACATCTGGACCCAGTTCGGCAGCGAGCGCGGCCTCGAGTACTACACCGGCTATCTGGTCGAGAAGTCGCTGAGCGTCGACAACCTGTTCGTGTTCATGCTGCTGCTCGGCGCCTTCGCCGTGCCCAAGGCCCTCCAGCAGCGGGTGCTGCTCTACGGCATCATCGGCGCCCTGGTCCTCCGGGGCATCTTCATCGCCCTCGGCGCTGCCGCCCTGTCCCGCTTCGACTGGGTCTTCCTCATCTTCGGTCTCGTCCTGCTGGTCACCGGCGTGAAGGTGCTGCGCGACGCCATCTCCGGCGAGGACCACGAGATGGACATCTCCAAGCTGCGCGCCGTGCGCCTGATCAAGCGGTTCATGCCCGTCACCGACGAGTACGACGGCCCGCGGATGACGGTGAAGCAGGCCGGTCGTCGCGCCCTCACGCCGTTCGCCCTGGTCGTGGTGGCCGTGTTCGCGACTGACATCGTGTTCGCGATCGACTCGGTGCCCGCGGTCTACGGCATCACCGGCGACCCCTACCTCGTGTTCGCCACCAACGCCTTCGCCCTGCTCGGTCTGCGCGCCCTCTACTTCGTCCTCGAGGCCGCGTTGAGCAAGCTGGTCCACCTGGGCTTCGGGCTGGCCGCGATCCTCGGCTTCATCGGCGTCAAGCTGGTGCTGCACTGGGCCCACCTGGTGTGGCCGTCGGTGCCGGAGATCCCGACCCTCACCTCGCTGGCGGTGATCGTCGGCATCCTGGTCACCGTGACGGTGACCAGCCTGGTCGCCTCCCGCGACAAGGACGATCAGCCGAGCAGCTTGGCGTAGCAGCGCGACAGGTCGGAGTCGCGGTAGTAGCCGAAACCCGCCACCGGCCGGTAGCCCGAGGACTCGTAGAGCGCCATCGCCTCGGGCTGCAGGGTGCCGGTCTCCAGGATCATTGCCGCGGCGCCGGCGGCGTACGCCGTCTGCTCGAGGTGGGCGAGGATCGCCCGGGCGTGACCCCTCCCGCGGTGACCGGCGGCGACGTACATCCGCTTGATCTCGACGGTCGGCCCGGTCGTCACCTCGTCCACCGGGGTGTGCCAGCGCCACGCCCCGGTGGCCACCGGCTCGTCGTCGAGGTAGCCGACCACGAACAGCCCGTGGCCCGGCGCGAACTCGTCGTGGTCGATCGGAGACTCGTCGGGGCCACCGTAGAGCGCGACGTACTCCTGCTGCACGGCGTCGATGAGGAGCGCGGCGTCGGGGTGGGTGATGGTGACCTGGTCGATCCGCAACTGGACTCCTCCGTGGTGGTCTCCCGAGCGGATGACAGAATAGACGCTGCTGACAGCGTCGTCAGTCGGCCCCCGCAAACCCCGACGAAGGTTGCCTCCATGAGCGACGCCCTTGCGATTCCCGACTCCCTCAAGCCTGCCGACGGCAGGTTCGGCGCCGGCCCTTCGAAGATCCAGACGTCGCATGTCGACGCCTTGGCAGCCACCGGGGCGAGTCTGATGGGCACCTCGCACCGGCAGGCTCCGGTCCGCTCGACCGTCGGACGCGTGCGCGCCGGGCTGGCCGAGCTGTTCAGCCTCCCCGAGGGCTACGAGGTGGTGCTCGGCAACGGCGGCGCCACCGCGTTCTGGGACGTCGCCACCTTCGGCCTGATCCGGGAGAAGAGCCAGCACCTCGTCTTCGGCGAGTTCACCTCCAAGTTCGCCGCAGCAGCCGCGGCGGCTCCGTTCCTGGCCGAGCCGTCGGTGATCAGGGCCGATCCGGGCTCGCGCTCGGTCGCGGTCGCCGAGGACGGCGTGGACGCCTACGCCTGGGCCCACAACGAGACCTCGACCGCGGTGATGGCCCCCGTCGTCCGACCCGACGGGGCCGACGGGCTGGTGCTGATCGATGCCACGTCGGGTGCCGGCGGCCTGCCGGTCGACCTGGCCCAGAGCGACTGCTACTACTTCGCGCCGCAGAAGTCTTTCGCCTCCGACGGGGGCCTGTGGATCGCCGTGATGTCGCCGGCTGCCCTGGAGCGCGCCGAGGAGATCGCGGGCTCCGGCCGGTGGATCCCGGCGTTCTTCGACCTGCCCACCGCGATCGACAACTCGCGCAAGAACCAGACCTACAACACCCCTTCGGTGGCGACCCTGTTCCTGATGGCTGAGCAGCTGGACTGGATGAACGCCAACGGAGGGTTGCCCGGCATGGTGGCCCGCACCACGGCGTCCTCCGACGCGCTCTACGGGTGGGCCGAGAAGACGTCGTACACCACGCCGTACGTCGCCGACCCCGCGGCGCGGTCGCTGGTGATCGGCACCGTCGACTTCGAGGAGTCGATCGACGCCGACGCCATCGCGGCGACCCTGCGCGCCAACGGGATCGTCGACACCGAGCCCTACCGCAAGCTCGGACGCAACCAGCTGCGCATCGCGATGTACCCCGCGATCGACCCCTCGGACGTCGAGGCACTGACGGCCTGCATCGACTACGTGGTCGACCGCCTCTGAGCCTCGAGCGCGGCGCTGATCTCGTCGTACGTCGAGCGGTCGAACGCGACCAGGCGGGCCTCGGCCACCTCAGTGGAAATGTCACGCAGAGCCTCGATCGCGGCCGCGATGGCGTCCTGCTTCGGCCAGCCGTAGACGCCCGCGCTCACCAGGGGGAAGGCCACGGTCCTCGCGCCCAGCTCGTCGGCCACGCGCAGTGCGTCGGTGTAGCAGGAGGTCAGCAGCGACCGGTCGGTCTCGCCTGCCCGGAAGTTGGGTCCCACGACATGGATGACCCAGGTCGCGCGCATCGAGCCGGCCGTCGTCCAGCCCGCAGCACCGGTCGCCAGCCCGTGAGGGAAGCGGGCGATGCAGTCGGCTAGCACCGCCGGCCCGCCCGCCCGGTGGATCGCCCCGTCGACTCCCCCACCGCCACGCATCGCCCGGTTGGCCGCGTTGACGACCGCGTCGACGTCCTGGGTGGTGATGTCGCCCTGGACCACGCTGATCAGCATGGCGCCATCATGATCCGGCACGGCGCCGACGGGCAACCAGCCAGCCGGCCCCGAGCAGCACGACCAGCACCAGCCCACCGGTGGTCCACAGGCCGCCCGGCAGCCACGACGTCTCGTCGAGCGCCTGGTCGCGGGCCTTCGTCACGGTCCCCCGCAGACCCTTGTCGGGAGTCCTGCCCGCCAGCGCCGCCCTCACCCGAGCCGGCAGCGTCACCGGCAGGATGGGCTGGTCCTTGCCCTCGGAGGACACGAAGACCCTGCCTGAGTCGGACACCGCGATCCCCTCGCCCTGCTTCTCCCGGGGCAGTGAGAAGGTGCCGACCGAGGTCATGCTCGGGAACGCGTAGACGGTGGCCCGCAGGTAGCCCCGCAGGATCACGTGCCGGCCGTCGGGGAAGAACGAGCCGTCGGTCACCACCGAACCCACGTCAGCGACCGGGGTGAGCCGGTTGACGGCACGGCGGCGCAGCTGGGCCGGGGCGGCGTACAGGGTGCCGCCGAGGATCTCCTTGCTCGCCACGTAGAGCCGCCCGTTCGTCGGGTTGACCAGCAGCGCCTCGGCGTCGACCGCTTCGGTCGGGTAGCCCAGCCGGTAGCGGGTCTGCTCCTCGGTCTCGGTCGAGATCCGGGTGACGCTGATGCCGGGACGCACCCGGTCGTTGTCCCCGATGTCGCCCACCCAGAGCTCGTCGTCGGCCCGTCCGAAGGCCAGCGCCTCGACGTCGCGGGGACCGTCGGAGAAGTCGATGGTGCGGGTCGTGCGCCCGGTCCGGGCGTCGATCACGAACACCACCCCGCGCCCACCGGAGTCGTTGACGGTGTAGAACTCGCCGTCGCGGGCCAGCAGGCCGCTGGACTCGGTGATCGCCGGGTCCTTGATGCGCACCGGGTCCGGAGTCACGGCCCCGGCTGCCGCGGGCAGACCGAGAACCAGCACCATCGCGACCAGCGTGAGGATCGAGCAGCGCCTCACTGCACCATCCCGAGCAGCTCGGCCAGCCTGGGGGTGATCGACCAGCCGGCCACGAGGTCGTCGTACTCCGTGCGGACGCTGCCGCCCTTCACCGGCGAGCCGGTCCGCACCGCACGCACCATCGTGTTGCGCGGCGTGTGCTCGGACTCCACGAACTCCACGACGTCGACGCGGTAGCCCTGCAGCCGCAGGATCGAGGCCCTCAGCCCGTCGGTCAGGGTGTCGGCGAACCGCTCACGCAGGATGCCGTGCCGGGTGAGCAGGGCGTACGGCGTCGGCGTCGGGTGGCGGCGCAGCTGGGCCGCGATGTCGTGGTGGCAGCACGGCGCGGCCAGGATCAGCGACGAGCCCCAGCCGACCGCGCGCGCCAGAGCCTCGTCGGTCGCGGTGTCGCAGGCGTGCAGGGCCAGCACGACCTCCGGTGGCCGGTCGAGCTCGGCCCCGGCGATGGTGCCGACCACGAAGTCGGCGGAGATGCCCAACGAGGCGGCGACCGCGGAGTTGTGCTCGCGCGACTGCTCCTTGACGTCCACCCCGGTCAGGGCGACCGGGAGCCCGCGCACGTGGGAGAGGTAGCGCTCGGCGGCGAACGTCAGGTAGGCGTTGCCGCAGCCGAGATCGACGATCCGCAGCGGGTCCTCGGCCGTGGGCTTGCGCAGGTTGCCGGTGGCCAGGGCGTCGGTGAGGGTGGCGTCGAGCAGCCGGAGGAACTCCTCGACCTGGCGGTACTTCGCCTGACGGGTGGGCTTGATCCGGCCCTCTGCGGTCGAGATGCCCAGCGCGATCAGGACCGGGTCGTCCTCGGGCAGCAGCCGGGTCTTCGGCTGGTCGTGCCCCCGGTCCGCCGCAACCTCCTCGCCGCGGTCCTTGGTGTGCAGCAGGGCCTCGAGCTTCTTGGTGACCCGCACCTGGTGCTGCTGGGTGGTCGTCTCGACGTGCCAGTTGCCGAACGGCTGGTCCAGCAGGTCGTCGACGGCGTCGCGCGCCTCCACCCCGAGGGCATGGTTGGCGGTGTGGGCCTGGGTGGCGTCGTACGTCGTGATCTGCAGGTGTCGACCTGCCTTGAGGTCGACGTAGCGGAACTCCGCCCGCTTCCACCGCGGCTCCTGGCCCCGCTGGCGACCCGACGCGACGGCCCGGACCAGCATGGAGTCGTCGAGGATCAGGCCCCGCATCCGGGAGAGGACCCGCAGCAGCGGCTCGCTCATTTCAGCACCGCGGCCAGCACGACGATCACGAACAGCCCGACCAGGGCCACCGGGATGACCAGGCGGCGATGACGGGGGTTCATGCCTGGACCCTAGTCGCGGCAGCACCGTCGGCGAACAGCTCTGCTAGGTGCCTCGCGCGGACCCCGGCGAGGTCGTCGAGCTGGATGCGGCACGACATGCCGTCGGCGAGCACGACCGCGTCGGGGTTGGCGCGTACGGCGGGCAGCAGGCTGGTCTCCGCGACCGCGACCGACACCTCGTAGTGGCCCTTCTCGACGCCGAAGTTGCCGGCGAGCCCGCAGCAGCCACCGACCCGGGTGACCGTGGCGCCCGCTCGACGCAGCAGCGCGGCGTCCGCCTCCCAGCCCAGCACGCTGGCCTGGTGGCAGTGCGGTTGGGCCACGACCTGGACACCGGCCAGGTCGGGCGGGGTCCAGTCGATGCTGGTGAGGTATTCCGCCAGCGTGCTCATCCCCGCCGCCACCTCCACCGCTCGCGGATCGTCGGTGAGCTCGACGGCGTCGGACCTGATGGCGGCCAGGCAGCTCGGCTCGAGACCGATGACCGGGACACCGCTGGCGACGTAGGGATGCAGCGTCGCGACGGTCTTCGCGACGATCCTCTGAGCCGTGGTGAGCTGACCGGTGGTGATCCAGGTCAGCCCGCAGCAGGCGTCCTCGTCGATCACCCGCGCCGTGAGCCCCGCCGCAGCCAGCAGCCGGATCGTCGCCCGGCCGCTCTCTGGCAGGAAGGCGTCGGTGAACGAGTCTGCCCAGATCCACACGTCCGGCGTGCCGCGCTCGCCGCGCTCGCGGTGGTCGAGCCTGTCGAGACCACGCAACGTCGTCTCGGCGAACGTCGGCAGCGACCGCCGCTGGTCGATGCCCGCTCCCGCCTTGGCCAGGGCCGCGAGTGGTCGCACCTTGAGCGCGCGGTTGAGTGGTCGAGCGAACGGGCCCGCCAGCCTGGCCCACGTCGGTAGGCGCCCGAGCGTGTAGTGGGACAGCGGACGCAGCCGACCGGCGTACTTCTGGTGCAGGGCCTCGGACTTGTAGGTCGCCATGTCGATGCCGGTCGGGCAGTCACGGGCACAGCCCTTGCAGGACAGGCAGAGGTCGAGCGCCTCGGAGACGGCGGGATCGGACAGTCCACCGACCAGGGTGCCGTCGAGCGCCTCCTGGAGCACGCGCGACCGACCACGCGTGGAGTCCTTCTCGTCCCGGGTGGCGAGGTAGGACGGGCACATCACGCCGCCGCTGCCGGTGTTGTCGGCGCGGCACTTGCCGACCCCCGTGCACCGGTGCACCGCAGCGCCCAACGAGCCTGCGTCGTGGGTGAGCCGCAGCAACGGTCGAGGGCCGTGGACAGGCCGGGCCGGTCTCAGGTCGGCGTCCACCGGGGCAGGGTCGACGAGGACCCCGGGATTGAGCAGGTTGTCGGGGTCGCAGATCGCCTTGGCTGCCCCGAACAGCCGCATCGACTGCTCGTCGTACATCAGCGGCAGCAGCTCGGAGCGCGCCCGGCCGTCCCCGTGCTCCCCCGACAGCGAGCCCCCATAGCTCGCGAGCAGGCGGGCCGAGTCGAGCAGGAACGCACGGAAGGACCGGCCCTGGTCGGCGAACTCGAAGTCGATGCGCACGTGCACGCAGCCGTCGCCGAAGTGGCCGTAGGGCACCCCGTCGAGCCGGTGCGCGGCCAGCAGGGCCTCGAACTCACGCAGGTAGGCGCCGAGTCGTGCCGGCGGGACGGCGGCGTCCTCCCACCCGGAGTACGCCGGCCTGCTCAGCGAGCGGGCGGCCAGGCCGGCCCCGTCCTCACGGATCCGCCACAGCGCGGCCATCTCGGCAGGGTCGGCGACCACGCGCCCGCCGAGCGCGCTCGCGTCGGCCTGGACGGCGGCCGCGAGCGACTCGGCCTCCGCCCGCGTGCCGGCCGTGACCTCGGCGAACAGCCAGCCCTCACCCTTCGGCAGGTCGGGGACGCTGCCGTTGTGGGCACGGACGACGTCCACGATCCGCGAGTCGAGCCCCTCACAGGCCACCAGCGGGTGCCTCAGCAGGGCAGGTACGTCGTCAGCGGCGTCCGCCATCGAGGCGTAGCCGAGGACGGCGAGGGCCCGAGCCGGAGCGTCCTCCACCAGTCGCACGGTGGCGCCGAGCACCACGCCCAGCGTGCCTTCGGAGCCGACCAGGAACCGGTCGAAGCGGCGGCCGTTCTCGGGCAGCAGCTGCTCCATCGCGTAGCCGCTGACCTGCCGTCCGAACTGGCCGAACGAGGTGCGGATGTGCGCCAGCTCAGCGTCGACGAGGGCGTCGAGGGCGGCGGGCGCAGCACTCGCCACCTCCCCCGTGCCCAGCACCGAGGTCAGGGCGAGCACGTTGTCGGAGGTGCGGCCGTAGCCCAGGGCACGCGATCCACAGGCGTTGTTGCCGATCATGCCGCCGATGGTGCAGCGGGTATGGGTCGACGGGTCGGGCCCGAACCGGAGTCCGTGCGGCGCCGCGGCCTTCTGCAGCACCGCGTGCACGACGCCCGGCTCGACCACGGCAGACCGCGACTCAGGATCCAGCGACAGCACCCGGTTGAGGTGCCGCGAGGTGTCGACGACCAGCCCCGGCCCGACGGCGTTGCCCGCGATCGACGTACCGGCGCCACGCATCGTGAGCGGCACCCCCTCGGTGCGGGCGACGGCGAGGGTGGCGAGGATCTCGTCGGTGGAGCGCGGGCGCACCACGGCCAGCGGCACGACGCGGTAGATCGAGGCGTCAGAGGAGTACGCCGCCCGCGTGAGCGTGGAGTCGTCGACGTCTCCCACCCCCGCTCGGCGCAGGGCTTCGACCAGCTGCACGGAGGGGACGGTCACAGGGCAAATCTACTGGGCCGCCACAGCGTGCTCGACCACGTCCAGCACGGGGACCGCCCCCGACTCGATGTCGGCGAGGCTGACCCAGGCGGCCAGGTCGGCGGTGCCGCCCACCTCCAGCACGTGGGGCTCGGCCGCCGGGTCGACCGTGGCGGCATAGATCAGGTGGACGCCGTGGAAGTCCTCGTAGCGACCGCTGGGCGCCGTTCCGCTGAAGTGGTGGTCGTGGACGGTGACGAGCGCCCCGACCACGCAGTCGAGGCCGCACTCCTCCTTGACCTCGCGGGCCACCGCCATCGCGGGCGACTCGCCGTGGCCGATCCCCCCGCCGGGCAGGGTCCAGCGACCCGTGTGCGCGCCCAGCGCCGAGATCCGGGTCAGCAGCACGTCGCCAGGTCGTCGGATGAGCGCATAGGCCGCCACCCGCTGCAGCTTGAAGGGCTGGTGGTCGGCCAGCGCCTCGATCACCATCGGCACGACCGGCCGGTCACCCGACAGCACGTCGGCCACGGGGATCCAGGCGGCCTCCACGGTGGACCCGTCGACCTCGACGACGCGGGGCTCGGGGGCGTCGGAGCGCACCCAGCCCTCGTAGACGATGCGGAGCGCATGGGCATCGACCTGGACACCGTCACGCCACGCACCGGGCATGTGCGCGGAGTAGAGCCGGGCGGTCGCTCCCACCGTCGCATCGAGCCCGGTCTCCTCCTGGATCTCGCGCACCACCGCGTCGTGCGGGTCCTCACCGTGGTCCAGGCCGCCACCAGGCAGCGTCCACAGCTCGTCTCGCGAGATGCGGGGCGCCAGCCGGCTGAGCAGGATCTCGTCCTCGCGGATGATCACGGCGTACGCCGCCACGCGCTGACGTCGTGGAAGCCTTGCCATGCCCAAAGCCTAGGGCCAACGTCAGGTTGTCCGACGATTGGCCCGCGGCGCCCGGAGCGTGGTTGCGTGGACTGATGGCAACTTCTGGTCGCGATCCCTGGCTCGACAACGTCAAGCTCACCCTGGTGACGCTCGTCGTCGTGGGTCACTCGTGGACCCTGCTCGCGTCCACGGACGCGCAGCGGCAGGCCTACGACTTCCTCTACTTCTGGCACATCCCCGCGTTCGTGCTGATCACCGGCTACCTCTCACGCAGCTTCTCCTGGAACCGGCGCGGGTTCCGGTCCCTGGTGACCACCTGCGTCGTGCCCTACGTGATCTTCGAGGCTGCCCTCTACGTCCTGCGATCGACGCTCGGCGAGAACCTCGACGGGCCGATCTGGTGGGTCCCCCACTGGGCGATGTGGTATCTCTGCGTGCTGCTGCTGTGGCGCCTCGCGACCCCGCTGCTCAAACGGCATCCCGGGTGGATCCCCGTGTCCGTGGTGGCCAGCCTCCTGGTCGGGCTGATCCCCGGCGACGAGCTGGCTCTCCAGCGGGCTGTCGGGCTGCTCCCGTTCTTCGTCGTGGGACTGCACCTCGACCGGCGTGCTCTCGACGCGCTGTCCGCGGCGTGGCTCAAGCCGGTCGCCTTGGCTGCCTTCGCGTGGATCTGGGTCGTCGCGGGCAGCATGGACGACTGGGGCCGCTCGTTGTTCCTGCTGTACGACGACTCCTACGCCGGCCTCGGCTGGTCGGCCGGGACGGGCATGCAGGTCCGGCTCACCGTGATGGCGATCGGCCTCCTCGGCGCGGTCGCGGCGCTGATCCTGATCCCTCGGGGTCGCAGCGCCCTCACGTCGCTGGGTAGCGCCTCCTTGGTCGTCTACCTGTTCCACACGTTCGTGATCACGGCTGCCGACCACGCGGGCTGGGGTGACCTCGACGCAGGCCACCCGATGCTCTGGATGGCCGTCACGACGATGCTGGCGATCGGTCTCGCGCTCGGGCTCGCCAGTGCGCCGGTGGCGCGGGTGCTCGGCCCCGTCGTGGATCCGGTCGCCGCCTGGTCCTCACGGCTCGCTGCCCGGCGAGTCGGTGCGAGCGACGGGCGGACCCCAGGTGGGCAGGACGGCAGCCCGGGGGAAGGCGTCGAGGTCGGCGGCCTCGAGCCGGTCCGGCGCTGAACCACCCATGTGGGCGGGATGCCAGTCGGCGTCCTCCCCCACCGCGGGCTGGTGCTCCGGCAGCCGCTGGAGGCTCTCGAGCAGCTCGGTGAGCCGGGCGCCGAGCAGGCTGGTCCACGCCGACAGGTCGTCAGTGGCTGCCACGCTCATCGGAGCGCCGAAGCAGATGTCGACGAGCTGCCCGCGGCGTAGCCGTGGTCGCGGCTGCCTGCCGTTGACGGGTCGGCGTACGCTCCAGATCCGCTGGGAGCCCCAGATGGCCACCGGCACCACCGGGGCGCCGGTCGCCCGGGCGAGGGCGGCGACCCCGGGCATCAGGGCCCGGACGGTGAAGGAGTAGGAGATCCCGGCCTCCGGGAAGATGCCCAGCGCCTCCCCCTCCTCGAGTCGACGACGCGCGAGCAGGTAGGCGTGCGCCGGGACCGTCCGGTCGACCGGGACGTGACGCATGCGGTCCATCGCCCAGGCGAGCGGACCCGGCTTCCAGATGTCGGCTCGGCACAGGAAGCGTACGTAGCGGCCCCGCTGGATCGCGGCCTTCTCGACCAGCACGAAGTCGAGATAGCCGACGTGGGTCATCGCCAGGATCACCGGGCCGGAACGCGGTAGGTGAGAGGTGCCGGTGGTGCGCACCCGGATGCCCCACAGGGCCAGGAGAGCGCGCCCGACGAGGTTCGCCAGCCGGTAGGTCATGCTCGCCGTCCTCGTCCGGGCTGGCAGTCGTGGAAATGCGACAGGACCCCGGCCATGAAGGCCGGGGTCCTGTCGGGTGACATGCGAATCAGTTCTGGTACGACCCGAAGTCGAAGTCGTCCAGGGCGACGGCCTGACCGGTGCCGTTGCCGAACTCGTAGTCGTAGGAACCGTAGTCAGCGACGGAGTAGGCCGCGGCACGCGCCTCCTCGGTGGGCTCCACCCGGATGTTGCGGTAGCGCTCGAGGCCGGTCCCGGCAGGGATCAGCTTGCCGATGATCACGTTCTCCTTCAGGCCACGCAGCGAGTCGCTGCGCCCGTGGATCGCCGCGTCGGTGAGCACCCGGGTGGTCTCCTGGAAGGAGGCCGCCGAGAGCCACGACTCGGTCGCCAGCGAGGCCTTGGTGATGCCCATGAGCTCCGGACGACCGGAAGCCGGGGTGCCGCCCTCGGAGAGAACGCGACGGTTCTCGACCTCGAAGCGGGCACGGTCGACCAGGTCGGACGGCAGCAGGTTGGTGTCACCGGACTCGATGACCGTCACGCGGCGGAGCATCTGCCGCACGATGATCTCGATGTGCTTGTCGTGGATCGACACACCCTGGCTGCGGTAGACCGACTGCACCTCGTCGACGAGGTGCTGCTGCGCCTGGCGAACACCCAGGATGCGCAGCACCTCCTTCGGGTCGGGCGTGCCCACGGTCAGCATCTCGCCGACCTCGATGTGGTCACCGTCGGCCACCAGCAGGCGCGAACGCCGGCTGACGGGGTATTCCATGACCTCGGAACCGTCGTCGGGCGTGATGAGCACCTTGCGAGCCTTGTCGCTCTCCTCGATCTCGACCCGGCCGGCGGCCTCGGAGATCGGGGACAGACCCTTGGGCTGACGGGCCTCGAACAGCTCGACCACGCGGGGCAGACCCTGCGTGATGTCGTCGGCCGAGGCCACACCACCGGTGTGGAAGGTGCGCATGGTCAGCTGGGTGCCGGGCTCGCCGATCGACTGGGCGGCGATGATGCCGACGGCCTCTCCGATGTCGACCATCTTGCCGGTGGCCAGCGAACGGCCGTAGCACTTCGCGCAGGTGCCGGTCTTGGCGTCACAGGTCAGCACGGAGCGGACCTTGATCTCCTCGATGCCGGTCGCGATCAGCTCGCCGATCTTGACGTCACCGAGGTCGTCGCCCGCACCGACGAGCACGTCGCCGGTCTCGGGGTGGGTGACCTCGACGGCCGAGGAGCGCGCGTAGGCCGCGGTCTCCGCGTGCTCGTGCTTGGTCACGACGCCGCTGTCACGACGCTCGCCGATCCGCTTCGGCAGACCGCGCTCGGTGCCACAGTCCTCCTCGCGGATGATGACGTCCTGCGACACGTCGACCAGACGACGGGTGAGGTAGCCCGAGTCGGCCGTCCGCAGCGCGGTGTCGGCCAGACCCTTGCGGGCACCGTGGGTGGAGATGAAGTACTCCAGGACCGAGAGACCCTCACGGAAGTTGGACTTGATCGGCCGCGGGATGATGTCGCCCTTGGGGTTGGCCACCAGACCACGCATGGCGGCGACCTGGCGGATCTGCATCATGTTCCCCGACGCCCCGGAGTCCACCATCATGTAGATGGGGTTGGACCGGTCGAAGTTCTTCTCCATGGCCTTGGCGACCTCGTTGGAGGCCTGGGTCCAGATCTCGATGAGCTCCTGGCGACGCTCGTCGTCGGTGACCAGACCGCGCTCGAACTGCTTCTGCACCTTGGCGGCCTGCGCCTCGTAGCCCTCGAGGATCTGGGCCTTGTTGGCGGGCGTCACGACGTCCTCGATGGACACGGTCACACCGGAGCGGGTCGCCCAGTGGAAACCGGTGTCCTTGAGGGCGTCGAGCGACGCGGCGACCTGGACCTTGGTGTAGCGCTCGGCGAGGTCGTTGACGATCGCGCCGAGGGCCTTTTTGCCCACCTCGTAGTTCACGAAGGGGTAGTCGGCCGGCAGGGCCTCGTTGAAGATCGCGCGACCCAGCGTGGTGTCGAGCGTGAGCTCGACAGCCTCGCCGACGCCGTCGGTGTCCAGCGGCGGCACCGCGAGACCCAGGCGCAGACGGACCTTGCTCTGCAGCGAGATCTCGTGGTGGTCGAGCGCCATGATCGCCTCAGCCATCGAGGAGAACTGACGGCCTTCGCCGGGTTCGCCCTCGCGGTCGGTGGTGAGGAAGAACAGACCCACGATCATGTCCTGGGTCGGCATCGTCACCGGGCGTCCGTCGGACGGCTTGAGGATGTTGTTGGTCGAGAGCATCAGAATCCGCGCCTCGGCCTGGGCCTCGGCCGACAGCGGCAGGTGCACCGCCATTTGGTCGCCGTCGAAGTCGGCGTTGAAGGCCGAGCAGACGAGCGGGTGGATCTGGATGGCCTTGCCCTCGATCAGCTGGGGCTCGAAGGCCTGGATGCCGAGGCGGTGCAGCGTGGGTGCCCGGTTGAGCAGCACCGGGTGCTCGGTGATGACCTCTTCGAGGACGTCCCACACGACCGGGCGCGCGCGCTCGACCATCCGCTTGGCGGACTTGATGTTCTGAGCGTGGGACAGGTCGACGAGGCGCTTCATCACGAACGGCTTGAAGAGCTCGAGCGCCATCTGCTTGGGCAGACCGCACTGGTGCAGCTTGAGCTGCGGACCCGACACGATGACCGAGCGGCCCGAGTAGTCGACGCGCTTGCCGAGCAGGTTCTGACGGAAGCGACCCTGCTTGCCCTTGAGCATGTCGGACAGCGACTTCAGCGGACGGTTGCCCGGTCCGGTGACGGGACGACCACGGCGGCCGTTGTCGAACAGCGAGTCGACGGCCTCCTGGAGCATCCGCTTCTCGTTGTTGACGATGATCTCGGGCGCACCGAGGTCGAGCAGCCGCTTGAGCCGGTTGTTGCGGTTGATCACCCGGCGGTAGAGGTCGTTGAGGTCGGAGGTCGCGAACCGGCCACCGTCGAGCTGCACCATCGGGCGCAGGTCCGGCGGGATGACCGGGACGGCGTCCAGGACCATGCCCTGGGGCTTGTTGCCGGTCTTGCGGAAGGCGTCGACGACCTTGAGGCGCTTGAGGGCGCGGACCTTGCGCTGGCCCTTGCCGGTGGCGATGATCTCGCGCAGGTTCTCGACCTCGGCCTCGGTGTCGAAGTCCTCGAGGCGCTTCTGGATCGCCATGGCGCCCATGTGGCCCTCGAAGTACTTGCCGAACCAGTTCTTCATCTCGCGGTAGAGCAGCTCGTCGCCCATCAGGTCTTGGACCTTGAGGCTCTTGAACTGGTTCCACACCTCGTCGAGGCGGTCGAGCTCGCGCTGGGCACGCTCGCGCAGCTGCTTCATCTCGCGCTCGGCACCGTCACGCACCTTGCGGCGCGCGTCGGCCTTGGCACCCTCGGCCTCCAGGGTGGCGAGGTCCTCCTCGAGCTTCTTGGTGCGGTCCTCGAGGCTGGAGTCACGACGCTTCTCGAGGCGCTCGCGCTCCAGGCCGACCTTGTTCTCCAGCGAGGAGAGGTCCTGGTGGCGGGCGTCCTCGTCGACGGAGGTGATCATGTAGGCCGCGAAGTAGATGACCTTCTCGAGGTCCTTCGGGGCGAGGTCGAGCAGGTAGCCCAGACGGCTCGGGACACCCTTGAAGTACCAGATGTGGGTCACGGGGGCGGCGAGCTCGATGTGGCCCATCCGCTCGCGCCGCACCTTGGAGCGGGTCACCTCGACGCCGCAGCGCTCACAGATGATGCCCTTGAAGCGGACGCGCTTGTACTTGCCGCAGTAGCACTCCCAGTCGCGGGTCGGGCCGAAGATCTTCTCGCAGAAGAGTCCGTCGCGCTCCGGCTTGAGGGTGCGGTAGTTGATGGTTTCCGGCTTCTTGACCTCGCCGTGGCTCCAGGTGCGGATGTCCTCCGCGGTGGCCAGGCCGATCTGAAGCTGGTCGAAGAAGTTAACGTCGAGCACGTTGGCTGCTTTCCTTCGTTATGCGAAATGTTGCTGAGTGACTAGGACTGAGGGAGGGCAGTACGCCGGGATTGCCGGCGTACTGCCGCTGCACTCAGACTTCTTCGACCGAGCTGGGCTCGCGGCGGGACAGGTCGATACCGAGCTCTTCGGCCGCGCGGAAGACATCTTCCTCAGCGTCCTTCATCTCGATGGTCGATCCGTCCTGGCTGAGCACCTCGACGTTGAGACACAGGGACTGCATCTCCTTGACCAGAACCTTGAACGACTCGGGGATGCCGGAGTCGGGGATGTTCTCGCCCTTGACGATCGCCTCGTAGACCTTCACGCGACCAGGCACGTCGTCGGACTTGATCGTCAGCAGCTCCTGCAGGGCGTAGGCGGCGCCGTACGCCTCCATGGCCCAGACCTCCATCTCGCCGAACCGCTGGCCGCCGAACTGGGCCTTACCGCCCAGGGGCTGCTGCGTGATCATCGAGTAGGGGCCGGTGGAGCGAGCGTGGATCTTGTCGTCGACGAGGTGGTGGAGCTTGAGGATGTACATGTAGCCCACCGAGACCGGCTCCGGGAACGGCTCGCCGGAGCGACCGTCGAAGAGGCTGGCCTTGCCGTTGTCGCCGATGAGGCGCTGACCGTCACGGGTCGGCAGGGTCGCGCCCAGCAGACCGGTGATCTCGTCCTCACGAGCACCGTCGAACACCGGGGTTGCGACCTTGGTGTTGGCGGCGGCCTTCTCTGCGTGGATCGAGATCAGGCGCTGCTTCCAGCCGTCGGGGTCGGAGTCGGTCTTCGCGCCCTTGGTGGCGTGCAGATCGAGGTCCCAGCCCTGCTTGGCCAACCAGCCGAGGTGCAGCTCGAGGATCTGGCCGATGTTCATCCGGCGCGGCACACCGAGCGGGTTCAGGATCACGTCGACCGGGGTGCCGTCCTCCATGAACGGCATGTCCTCGATCGGCAGGATCTTGGCGATGACGCCCTTGTTGCCGTGACGACCGGCCAGCTTGTCGCCGACCGAGATCTTCCGCTTCTGGGCCACGTAGACGCGGACCAGCTGGTTGACGCCCGGGGGCAGCTCGTCGCCCTCTTCGCGGTCGAAGACGCGAACGCCGATGACCGTGCCGGACTCGCCGTGAGGCACCTTCATCGAGGTGTCGCGGACCTCGCGCGCCTTCTCGCCGAAGATCGCGCGGAGCAGCCGCTCCTCAGGGGTGAGCTCGGTCTCGCCCTTGGGCGTGACCTTGCCGACCAGGATGTCCCCGGTGGTGACCTCGGCGCCGATGCGGATGATCCCGCGCTCGTCGAGGTCGGCCAGCATCTCCTCGGAGACGTTGGGGATGTCGCGGGTGATCTCCTCGGGGCCGAGCTTGGTGTCGCGAGCGTCGACCTCGTGCTCCTCGATGTGGATCGAGGTGAGCATGTCCTCCTGGACCAGTCGCTGGCTCAGGATGATGGCGTCTTCGTAGTTGTGTCCCTGCCAGGGCATGAAGGCGACGAGCAGGTTGGTGCCCAGCGCCATCTCTGCCTGGTCGGTGCACGGACCGTCGGCGATCGGTGAGCCGGCCCGGCCGTTCTGCGGACCCTCGACCCGGTCACCCTCGGCGACCAGCGGACGCTGGTTGATGCAGGTGCCCTGGTTGGAGCGACGGAACTTGGCCAGCTTGTAGGTCTCGTAGGTGCCGTCGTCGTTCATGACCTCGACGGAGTCTGCGGAGACCTCCTTGACCACACCGGAGTTCTTCGCGGTGACCACGTCGCCCGCGTCGACCGCGGCACGGAACTCCATGCCGGTGCCGACCAGCGGCGAGTCGCTGCGGATCAGCGGAACGGCCTGACGCTGCATGTTGGCGCCCATCAGGGCCCGGTTGGCGTCGTCGTGCTCGAGGAACGGGATCAGCGCGGTCGCGACCGACACCATCTGGCGCGGCGAGACGTCCATGTAGTCGACCTCGTCGGCCAGGATCTCGGAGACCTCGCCGTCGCGCTGGCGAACCAGGACGCGCTCGTCGGTCAGGCGACCCTTGGCGTCGAGCCCGGCGTTGGCCTGTGCGATGACCGCACGGTCCTCGTCGTCGGCCGTCAGGTAGTCGATCTCGTCGGTGACGACACCCTTGACCACGCGGCGGTAGGGGGTCTCGACGAACCCGAACGGGTTGATCCGTCCGTAGGACGCGAGCGAGCCGATCAGACCGATGTTCGGGCCTTCAGGGGTCTCGATCGGGCACATGCGGCCGTAGTGCGACGGGTGGACGTCACGGACCTCCATGCCGGCGCGGTCACGCGACAGACCACCGGGACCGAGGGCCGAGAGGCGACGCTTGTGCGTCAGGCCGGCGATCGGGTTGGTCTGGTCCATGAACTGCGAGAGCTGCGAGGTGCCGAAGAACTCCTTCAGCGCCGCGACCACGGGACGGATGTTGATCAGGGACTGCGGCGTGATGGCCTCGACGTCCTGGGTCGTCATCCGTTCACGTACGACGCGCTCCATCCGGGCCAGTCCGGTGCGGAGCTGGTTCTGGATGAGCTCACCGACCGTGCGCATCCGGCGGTTGCCGAAGTGGTCGATGTCGTCGGCCGAGATCGCCAGCGTGCCCTGCGGGGTCTCCAGCTCGGTGCGGCCGTCGTGCAGCGCCACGATGTAGCGGATCGCAGCGACGATGTCGTCGATGGTCTGGGTCTGCTGGTCGAAGGCCTCGAGCAGGCCGAGCTTCTTGTTGATCTTGTAGCGACCGACCTTGGCGAGGTCGTAGCGCTTGGGGTTGAAGTAGTAGTTGTTCAGCAGCGTCTGCGCAGCCTCACGCGTGGGCGGTTCGCCCGGGCGCAGCTTGCGGTAGATGTCGAGCAGCGCGTCGTCCTGGGCCTGGGTGTGGTCCTTCTCCAGGGTGAGCATCATCGACTCGTACTCGCCGAACTCCTCGCGGATCTGCTCGTTGGTCCAGCCGAGGGCCTTGAGCAGCACCGTGACGTTCTGCTTGCGCTTGCGGTCGAGGCGTACGCCGACCATGTCGCGCTTGTCGATCTCGAACTCCAGCCAGGCACCACGCGAGGGGATGACCTTGGCGGTGTAGATGTCCTTGTCGGACGTCTTGTCGGCCGTGCGCTCGAAGTAGACGCCCGGGGACCGGACGAGCTGCGAGACGACGACACGCTCGGTGCCGTTGATGATGAAGGTGCCCTTGTCGGTCATGAGCGGGAAGTCGCCCATGAAGACCGTCTGGCCCTTGATCTCACCGGTGTCGTTGTTGGTGAACTCCGCCGAGACGTAGAGAGGAGCGGAGTAGGTGAAGTCCTTCTCCTTGCACTCCTCGACGGTGTACTTGGGGTCGTAGAAGACGGGGTTCTCGAACGAGAGCGACATCGTCTCGGAGAAGTCTTCGATAGGGGAGATCTCTTCGAAAATCTCCTGCAGGCCCGACTTGGGGCTGACGTCCTCACCCGCGTCGACGCGGGCCTGGACCTGCTTCTCCCAGTTGGCGTTGCCGACGAGCCAGTCGAAACTGTCTGTCTGCAGTGCCAGGAGCTGCGGAACCTCGAGAGGTTCACTGATCTTTGCGAAAGAAATGCGGTTCGGGTTTCCAGCGGTGCTGCGCGCGGCCAAGAGAGCGTCCTTCTTATGGGTTCGCGTCGGTATCAACCGTCCGCCCACCACAAACCAGCCACCGGGCAGGCAGGAAGTATTTGAGGGAGGACGCGAACGCTCAGAGTAACGCAAAAGTAGGCGCTAAACAACCTGCGCCTGGGCGATGAGCCTGTCGCTGCCCGATGATCATGAACCGGCAAGCCGCTCAGGTCAAGCACAAACGGGTCTCAAGTCGCTGCTGAGGCCGAAAATGACACAGGGCGGCTACCCCGGATCGGGGTAGCCGCCCTGTCGTGGTCAGCGACGAGTCACTTGAGCGAGACGCTGGCGCCGGCGGCCTCGAGGGCGTCCTTCGCCTTCTCGGCAGCAGCCTTGTCGACGCCTTCGAGGACAGCCTTGGGTGCGGCCTCGACGAGGTCCTTGGCCTCCTTCAGGCCGAGGGAGGTCAGGGCGCGCACCTCCTTCTTGGCCTCCTTCAGGCCGAGGGAGGTCAGGGCGCGCACCTCCTTGATGACGTTGATCTTCTTCTCGCCGGCGGCCTCGAGGACGACGTCGAACGAGTCCTGAGCGACCTCTTCCTCAGCAGCAGCAGCGCCGCCACCGGGAGCGGCCGCGGCAACGGCGACCGGAGCAGCGGCGGTCACGCCGAAGGTCTCCTCGAACTGCTTCACGAACTCGGAGAGCTCGATGAGGGTCATTTCCTTGAACGCGTCGAGCAGCTCGTCAGTGCTGAGCTTCGCCATGATGGCGTTTCCTTCCGTTTGTGGTCCGCCCGTGGGTGTCGGTGGGGCGAGCCGGGTTTCAGGTGGTGTTACGTCGGCCTGAGATCAGGCTTCGGTGGGCTCGGTGACCTCGTCGGTCGCCGGGGCTTCCTCAGCGGCGGCCGGCACGCCGGCACCACCTGCGAGGACTTCGGTGGAGTCCTGCCCTTCTTCGCTCCGCTTCGCCTGCAGGGCGCCGGCGAGCCGGGCAGCCTGAGCGAGCGGGGCGTTGAGCAGGTAGACGGCCTGGGAGAGCGACGCGAGCATGGCGCCCGCGAGCTTGCCCATCAGCACCTCGCGCGACTCGAGGTCGGCCAGCTTGGCGACCTCCTTCGCGTCGAGGATGTTGCCGTCCAGGACTCCGCCCTTGATCACAAGGGCGGGGTTGGCCTTGGCAAAGTCACGCAGGCCCTTGGCCGCTTCGACCACGTCGCCGTTGATGAAGGCGATGGCGGTCGGACCGACGAGGAGGTCATCGAACCCGTCGATGCCCACCTCCCCGGCAGCGATCTTGGCAAGCGTGTTCTTGACCACGGCGTAATCAGCGTTCTCGCCGAGGGAGCGCCGCAGGTCCTGCAGCTGCTTCACGGTGAGACCGCGGTACTCGGTCAGCACAGCACCAGCGGCACCGTTGAAGGACTCAACGATCTCCGCCACGGCTGCTGTCTTGTCTGGCCGCGCCATGGGTCTCCTTCCGAACTACGTGTTTCGAGACCCGCCCAACGAAAAACGCCCCGGCACAGGGCCAGGGCGTGGGTGGATCCGAACGTGTCCGGGATCCTGCTCTGTCACCTGCGCTGGCGTTCCGCGTGAGCGGAGCCTTCGGTCACACTGCGCGGGGCACAGCACGACAACCGGCGGTCTCTGGATTCAGGAGGAACTGTACGACGGCGTCGGCGCGCGCGCCAAATCGGGTTCGTCACGCTGCGATGTCGATTGTCCCAATCGGCTGCGCGGGACCCTGTCCTCTGGTCCAATTCTCGGCATGGATCCACAGTTGACCCCGCTGAACCTCGTGCTCGAGCGAACCGACGAGCGCCTGCGTTCCGGGGCCGACCACCCCACCATCTGGCCGACGGGCTTCGGGGCGCTGGACGACGCGCTCAGCGGAGGTCTGCGCTCGGGCAGCCTGCTGCTGCTCGCCGGCGCCCAGGGTGCCGGCAAGACCACCTTCGCCCTGCAGATGGCGCGCAACGCAGCGGCATCCGGGCACACGGTCGTCTACTTCACCTACGAGCACGACGCCGAGTCGATGCTCGAGCGGCTGATCGCCATGGAGGCCGGGATTCTCGGCGACATGAGCGCGCCCGGCCTGAACCGCGTCCGTGAGGCCTTCGAGGCCGACGACCCCAGCCTGGGCGGCCTGGCCGAGCGACTGTCCGATACCTCGGTGGGAGCCGAGGCCGTCAAGAGTGTCGAGTCCTACGGTCACCTGATGCACATCCACCGCTCGACGGGCACGACCACCTCCATGGAGGTCATCAGGGCCGCCGTCGAGCACATCTGGGAGACCACCGGCGAGCCGCCGATGGTGGTGGTCGACTACCTGCAGAAGGTCAAGGCCGACAACAACGTCGCCGTCGAGGACGAGCGCGTCACCGAGATCGTCGAAGGCCTCAAGGACCTCGCGATCGCGGCCAACGTCCCGGTCGTCTCGATCGTGGCCGCCGACAAGTCGGGCCTGGAGACCGGCAAGCGGATGCGTGCCCAGCACCTGCGCGGCTCGACGGCCCTCGCCTACGAGGCCGACATCCTGCTGATGCTGAACAACAAGTTCGACCTCGTCTCCCGTCACCACCTGGTCTACGCGATGGGCAACGTCGAGCAGTTCAAGCAGATGGCCGTCGTGAGCATCGAGAAGAACCGCCACGGCTTCGACGGCATCGACCTCGAGTTCAAGAAGCGCTTCGCGCAGAGCCGGTTCGACACCAACGGCAACCGCGTGATGGAGCAGCTGGTCGACGACCGCGTCTTCACCGAGTGATCGACCTGTCGCAGATGTACGGCTAAATCACCTCGACCTGTCGCAGATGTACATCAGATGTACATCAGGATGTGTACATCTGCGACAGGTCGGCGGGTCAGGCGGACTCGTCCTCGACGGTGACGTTCTTGGTGCGGTTCGGGTCGACCTGGACACCGGGGCCCATGGTCGTCGACACGGTCACCTTGCGGATGTAGCGGCCCTTGGAGCTGGCCGGCTTGAGCCGCAGCACCTCTTCGAGGGCGGCGGCGTAGTTCTCGGCCAGGGAGGCCTGGTCGAACGACGCCTTGCCGATGATGAAGTGCAGGTTGGCGTGGCGGTCGACACGGAACTCGATCTTGCCGCCCTTGATGTCGGTCACGGCCTTGGCGACGTCGGGCGTCACGGTGCCCGTCTTCGGGTTGGGCATGAGGCCACGGGGGCCGAGCACGCGGCCCAGACGGCCGACCTTGCCCATCATGTCGGGGGTCGCGACGACGGCGTCGAAGTCGAGCCATCCGCCGTTGACCTTCTCGATCAGCTCGTCGCCACCGACGAAGTCGGCGCCGGCCTCGCGAGCGGCCTCGGCCTTCTCGGCGTTGGCGAACACCAGGACACGGGCGGTCTTGCCGGTGCCGTGCGGGAGGTTGACGGTGCCGCGGACCATCTGGTCGGCCTTGCGGGGGTCGACACCGAGACGCATGACGACGTCGACGGTCTCGTCGAACTTCTTGCGGCTGCCCGACTGCGCGATCTTGATCGCGGTCAGGGGGGCGTGGAGCTCGTCCTTGTCGAACGTCTCCGCGACCGCGCGGTAGCTCTTGCTGCGCTGCATGACTGGTTCTCTCTCTTCCAGATGTGGTCAGTAGTGGGCCAACGCGGCCCTGCCACAGGTGCTTGATGTGATGGGGTCTCGAGACGGGCGCACCGCGCCCTGCTCAACCCCCCGGGGTGATCAGTTGGTGGTGACGCCCATGGAGCGGGCGGTGCCCTCGACGATCTTCATGGCGGCCTCGACGTCGTTGGCGTTGAGGTCGGGGAGCTTGGTCGTCGCGATCTCGCGCACCTGGTCCTTGGTCAGCTTGCCGACCTTCTCCTTGTGCGGGACACCGGAGCCCTTGGACAGACCGGCGGCCTTCTTGATCAGCTCGGAGGCCGGCGGGGTCTTGGTGATGAACGTGAACGAGCGGTCCTCGAAGATGGTGATCTCGACGGGGATGACGTTGCCGCGCATCGACTCGGTCTGGGCGTTGTAGGCCTTGCAGAACTCCATGATGTTCACGCCGTGCGGACCGAGGGCGGTGCCGACCGGCGGAGCGGGAGTGGCTGCCCCAGCCTGGAGCTGCACCTTGACCAGCGCAGCGATCTTCTTCTTGGGAGGCATTTCTAGTGGGTCCTTAGTGTTCGTACGTCGTGGTCTCGACGAGGACGGCGCCGACTGCTCGAGTCGCCCTCTGCCACCTGGTTGTTGCGGGGTGAGCCTCAGACCTTCTGGATCTGGTTGAAGCTCAACTCGACCGGGGTCTCCCGGCCGAAGATCTCGACGAGGGCCTTGACCCTCTGTGCTTCCGCGTTGATCTCGGTGATCGTCGCGTGCAGCGTGGCGAACGGGCCGTCGACCACCATGACGGAGTCGGACACGTCGAAGTCGGCGACCTCGACGGGACGGCGTACGGCGGTCGCGATGCCGCCACCCGAGCCTGCGCCGGCGGCGGCTGCCTCGGCCTCGGCCGCGGCGACGACAGCGGGGGCCAGCATGTTCTCGACCTCGGCCATCGACAGCGGCACCGGCTGGTGGCTGTGACCGACGAAGCCGGTCACCGACGGGGTGTGCCGAACCGCGGCCCACGACTCGTCGGTGAGGTCCATGCGGACCAGGACGTAGCCGGGGAGCACGGTGCGCTTGACGAGCTTGCGCTGACCGTTCTTGATCTCGGCGACCTCTTCGGTGGGGACCACGATCTCGTGGATGTAGTCCTCCATGTTCAAGGAGATGATGCGGTTCTCCAGGTTGGCCTTGACCCGGTTCTCCATGCCTGAGTAGGTGTGGATCACGAACCAGTCACCGGCCTTGGCCCAGAGCGCGGCCCGGAACTCCTCGAGCGGGTCGGCTGCGGGGGCGTCCTCGTCGACGGTCTCGACAGGCTCGACCTCCGAGTCAGCCTCGACCTCCGCATCGGTCTCGACCACCGTGTCCTCGGTGGTCTCGACAGGCTCGGCCAGCGCGCTGGTCGAGTCGTCCTCGGTTGCTTCGTCGTACTGCTCCGACACGTGTTGCTCCGTCACTTGGTTGCCTGTTGTCTGCCAGTCGTCCTCAGGGGATCGCTGGGCGCTACTGCGTGCTGCCGCCGGCGAAGACCCAGAAGACGAGCTTGCCGAAGCCCAGGTCGAGGGCCGAGACCAGCGCCATCATGAAGACCACGAACACCACCACGACGATGAAGTAGGTGATCAGCTGCTCCTGCGTGGGCCACACGACCTTGCGCAGCTCGGCGATGACCTGGCGGTAGAAGGTGGCCGGACTCGTGCGCTTGGGGCGCTTCGAGCTGGAAAGCTCCGACACTTCTCACTCACCTCATCTTTGATCGTCGACCTGTTGTCCTGCAGGGCACGAGGGACTTGAACCCCCAACCTTCGGTTTTGGAGACCGATGCTCTGCCAGTTGAGCTAGTGCCCTCCGATGTCTCCCGCCTGTCCGACCCCATGGTTGTGGGCAGGCCGGAGCATGTGGAGAACCACCAAGAAAGGAGTGTACGGGGCGAGGTCACAGCGAGTCCAAACGCCCGCACTACGATGGTCCCATGAGCGCTTCCACCCCCTCGCCCCGTGACCGCCGCGTCTCCACCCGGATCGGCAGCATCGCCGAGTCCGCCACGCTCAAGGTCGATGCGAAGGCGAAGGCCCTCAAGGCCGAGGGCCGTCCCGTGATCGGCTTCGGCGCCGGAGAGCCCGACTTCCCGACCCCCGGCTACATCGTCGAGGCGGCCGTGGAGGCCTGTCGCGACCCGAAGAACCACCGCTACACCCCCGCCGGCGGGCTGCCCGAGCTCAAGAAGGCGATCGCGGAGAAGACGCTGCGTGACAGCGGCTACGCCGTCGAGCCGAGCCAGGTGCTGGTCACCAACGGCGGCAAGCAGGCCATCTACGAGGCGTTCGCGGCGATGCTTGACCCGGGCGACGAGGTCATCGTGCCGGCGCCCTACTGGACGACGTACCCGGAGAGCATCCAGCTCGCCGGCGGGGTGGCCGTGGAGGTCCTCGCCGACGAGACCCAGGACTACAAGGTCACCGTCGAGCAGCTGGAGGCGGCCCGTACGCCGCGCACGAAGGTGCTGCTGTTCGTGTCCCCGTCCAACCCCACCGGGGCGGTCTACACGGCCGACGAGATCCGTGCCATCGGACGCTGGGTCGAGGACCACCAGCTGTGGGTGCTCACCGACGAGATCTACGAGCACCTGGTCTACGACGGGGTGGAGACCGGCTCGATGCCGGTGCTGTGCCCCTACCTCGCCGACAACTGCGTGATCGTCAACGGCGTCGCCAAGACCTACGCGATGACGGGGTGGCGGGTCGGCTGGGTGATCGCGCCGACCGACCTCATCAAGGCCGCCGCCAACCTGCAGTCCCACGCGACCTCCAACGTCGCCAACGTGTCCCAGCGGGCCGCTCTCGCCGCGATCTCCGGAGACCTGTCGGCGGTCGACGAGATGAAGGTCGCCTTCGACCGGCGCCGTCGCATGATCGTGGCGATGCTCAACGAGATCGAGGGGGTCTACTGCCCGACCCCGACCGGAGCGTTCTACGCCTACCCCTCGGTCAAGGGGCTGCTGGGCAAGCCCATCGGCGGAGCGGACGGACCGGTGGCCACCACATCGGCCGAGCTCTCGGAGATCATCCTCGACCAGGTCGAGGTGGCGGCGGTGCCCGGGGAGGCGTTCGGGTCGCCCGGCTACCTGCGCTTCTCCTACGCGCTGGGCGACGACGACATCGTCGAGGGCATCACCCGCCTGCAGAAGCTGTTCGCCTGAGTGGTCACCGCCCCCTCGACCAACGACGGTCGCCGCGATCTCAACTCGCTCCCCAAGGCTCACCTGCACCTCCACTTCACCGGCTCGATGCGACACCGCACCCTGCTCGAGCTCGCTGAGCGCGACGGGATCGTGCTGCCCGACGCACTGGTCGAAGGATGGCCGCCCGAGCTCTCAGGGGCCGACGAGAAGGGCTGGTTCCGCTTCCAGCGGCTCTACGACGTGGCTCGGTCGGTGCTGCGCACCGAGGACGACGTCCGCCGCCTGGTGCTGGAGGCAGCCGAGGACGACGTCCGCGACGGCGGCCGGTGGCTGGAGATCCAGGTCGACCCCAGCGGCTACGCAGCCCGGTTCGGCGGCATGACGGCCTTCACCGACCTCGTCCTCGACGCGGTTCGTTCGGCGTCGGCGGCCACGGGGCTGGGCATCGCCGTGGTGATCGCCGCCAACCGCACCCGCCACCCGCTGGACGCCCGCGCGCTGGCCCGGCTCGCCACGCAGTACGTCGACCGCGGGGTCGTCGGCTTCGGGCTCTCCAACGACGAGCGCCGCGGCAACACCCAAGACTTCGACCATGCCTTCGCGATCGCCGAGCGCGCCGGGCTGCTGCTGACCCCGCACGGCGGCGAGCTGCGCGGCGCCGATCACGTGCGGACCTGTCTCGACGTCCTGCACGCGGACCGGCTCGGCCACGGGGTCCGGGTGGTCGAGGATCCCGAGCTCCTCGACCGGGTGGTGCAGCAGGGGGTCGCCCTGGAGGTGTGCCCGGTCTCCAACGTCGCCCTCGGGGTCTACAGCGACCTCAGCTCGGTGCCGCTCCCCGAGCTGCTAGCGGCAGGAGCCACTGTGGCGCTGGGAGCGGACGACCCGCTGCTGTTCGGTTCGCAGCTGGCGGCGCAGTACGCCACGATGCGGGCCGCCCACGACCTGTCCGACGCTCAGCTCGCCGACCTGGCCGGTATGTCGATCCGCGCCTCGCGTGCCCCCGAGTCGACCCAGGAGCTGTTGCTGGGCGACGTGGCGGCCTGGTTGGCGCAGGATCCGGCGTCGGTTCGGGCAGACTTCCGCGCATGACGCAGCCGCCCGTCGACCCGCCCCACGAGGATCCCTGGGCCAAGCCCACTCCCCCGGTCGAGCCGCCACCGGCCTACGGCCCGCCCGGCTACGGCCCCCCTGGCTACGGCCCCCCTGGCTACGGCCCGCCTGGTTACGGCCCGCCGCCTCCCTACGGCTACCTGCCGCCCGGCTACGGCTACGTCCGCCAGAACCATGCCGGCGCGACCACGGCGATGTGGCTCGGCATCGTGGGTCTCGGCTGCCTGTTCACCGGCTGGCTGTGCTGCATCACCCTGCCGGGCGTGCTGGCGCTGCCCGTGGCGTGGGGCGTGGGCTACTCCGCCAAGCGCGCCATCGACGCCGAGCCGGGTCGCTACGGCAACCGGGGCCAGGCGGTCGGCGGCCTGGTGATGGGCATCGTCGGGACCGTGCTCGCGGTGCTGGTCGTCGTCGCGCTGGTGGTGCTGTTCGTGGTCGCAGGAGACGTCGACACCGACCCGACGCTCTACGGCAACGTGTAGGGCTCAGTCGAGCCGGCAGCCGACCAGCACCGGCTCGTTGACGAGGCGTACGCCGAACGCCAGCTCGACGCCGTCGCGCACCTCCAGCGCCAGCCGCACCAGGTCGGCGGTCGTCGCCGAACCCCTGTTCGTCAAGGCCAGCGTGTGCTTGGTCGAGAGGGACACGCGATCGTTGCCGTAGCCCTTGCTGAAGCCCGCGTGCTCGATCAGCCAGGCCGCGCTGGTCTTCACCGTGCCGTCGGGCTGGGCCCATCGGGGCGCGCCGTCCGGCAGGGCATCGGCCTGAGCCGTCGACAGCAGCGGGTTGGTGAAGAACGAGCCCGCGCTCCAGGTGTCGTGGTCGTCGGGGTCGAGCACCATGCCCTTGCCGGCCCGCAGCGCCAGCACGGCTCGGCGTACGTCGGCCAGCGGGGCGCGGGCACCCTGGTCGACGCCGAGGGCGCGGGCCAGCTCGGCGTACGCGACGGGGGCGCCGAGATCGCCGACCCGGAACTGGAAGTCGACGCTGAGGACCACGAACCGCTGGGGGTCGGCCTTGAAGCGACTGTGGCGGTAGCCGAAGGAGCACTCCGCGTTGGCGAAGGTGCGGATCCCCTGGAGCCGGCGGTCCCAGACCCGCACGGAGGCGATCGTCTGCGACACCTCCTGGCCGTAGGCGCCCACGTTCTGGATGGGGGTGGAGCCGACCGCTCCCGGGATGCCGGACAGGGCCTCGACGCCGACCCAGCGGCTCTGCACGGCCCGTTCGACCAGGACGTCCCAGGACTCTCCGGCAGCCACCCGGACCAGGACGCCGCCGCACACGGCCGCCTCGGTGGCGTCGACGTCCGGGCTGATGCCGGTGGTGGCCACCTTCACGACGATGCCGGGGAAGCCTGCGTCGGCGACGACCAGGTTGCTTCCCCCGGAGAGCAGCAGGAGCGGTGTGCCGGCAGCGTCTGCCGCGCTGACCCGCTCGATCAGCTCGGTCTCGGTGGTCGCCTCCGCGAACTCCCCGGCGGGGCCGCCCAGCCGCAGCGTGGTGTGGTGCGCGAGCAGCTCAGGCACGCAGGACGGCCTTGGGCATGCCGAGCACCTTCTGGCCTTCGCAGGTGACCTCCAGGGCGATGGTCACCAGCCCGTCGGCAACGCTCTTGACGGTGCCGGCGACCAGCAGGTCGACGCCGCGGTCGTCGTCGGGGACGACGACGGGATTGGTGAACTTGCAGCCGAACTCCACGACCTCGGCACCGGCTGACCACAGGTCGACCGCCTTGGCGGCCAGCGCCATGGTGTACATGCCGTGGGCGATCACGCCGGGCAGCCCGACGCTGGTGGCCACCCGGTCGGACCAGTGGATCGAGTTGAAGTCACCGCTCGCCCCCGCGTAGCGGACGAGGTCGGACCGGCGGATCGCGTAGGTCTGCGGCTCGAGGACGTCGCCGGCCTGCAGGGAGGTGCTCATGCCGCACCTGCCGTGTAGACCAGGGTCGCCTTCGTGGAGCAGACCAGCGCCCCGTCGGCATCGAGGATCTCGCTCAGTGTGCCGATGATGTCGGCACCGCCGATCTGGCGCAGGCTGGCCACCGTCAGCGTCGCCGTGAGCACGTCACCAGGCACCACGGGGCGCTCGTAGACGAAGCGCTGCTCGCCGTGGACGATGCGGAAGAGGTCCATCTCCTCGGCTGCCAGGAAGGCGTTCATCGCGTCGAAGGCCAGCACGATCGGGAAGGTGGCCGGGGCCGGGCCGACCCCGTCGTAGTCCCCACCGGTGGTGCTGAGGAACTCGCGGATCTTGCCCGCGGTCACGTCGTACGGACTGGTGGGCGGGAAGACCCGCCCCACGAGGGACTCATCGACTGGCATGCCCGAAACGCTAGCAGCGCCGGCCGGTTCACGGTTGGTACGGCGGAGCCACGCCCCAGCCCCACCGCGGCACGGGGGCGTCCTGCATGACCTCGGCGCCGGGCTGGGAGTTGGACAGGGCCAGGCGGGTGCCCCACTCGACGTACGAGACGAAGGCGGCGCGGAACTCCGGGTCGGCGGGGAGACCGGCGTCGTCGGCGGCGTGGCTCATCAACGAGGCGAACCGGAAGCGCTGGTCGGGGGTGATGCCCAGATCACGGTGGTGGGCCAGCATCCGCGGGTAGCCGCCGAGGTCCTCGGTGTAGCCCGCGCGACCTCCGAACACCTCGATCCACCAGGTCGTCACGTGGGCTCGGTGGTCCTCGTGCACGCCGCCGGGGAACAGCGACGAGAGCAGGTCGTCATGCTCGACCCGGTCGTAGAACGCGTCGATCAGCCGACGGAAGGCCGCGTCGCCGCCCGCCCACGCGAACAGTGAGGGTGTCTCGTCGGCCATGTCCACGTCCCGGTCTCGCAGGTGTAATCCAGTAATCACACCGTAGGTCATGCCGGCTGGTTCATCACCCCAAATGGGGTCGGAGACGGCACCCGACGTGGATCGGGTGCCGCCTCCGGCGGTCAGGGTGTCGCAGACCTCAGCGGGTCTCGCGGTGCGCGGTGTGCTCGCGGCAGCGCGGGCAGAACTTCTTCAGCTCGAGCCGGTCGGGGTCGTTGCGACGGTTCTTCTTGGTGATGTAGTTGCGCTCCTTGCACTCCACACACGCGAGCGTGATCTTGGGGCGAACGTCTGAGCTCTTGCTGGCCACGGGAAGTCCTTCGTTGATGTGGAGCCGGTGAAATCTGTTTGTAGCGGGAGCGGGACTCGAACCCGCGACACCACGATTATGAGTCGTGTGCTCTAACCACCTGAGCTACCCCGCCACTGGACGGGGGCGTCCCGCCGGGCACTTGCCCGACGGAACCCCAACCCAGAGCCCCTTTACGGAATCGAACCGTAGACCTTCTCCTTACCATGGAGACGCTCTGCCGACTGAGCTAAAGGGGCAAGCGACGAGAAAGGATACACACGGCCGAGCCAGGACACGAAATCGGCCGTCAGCCGTCCTGGATCCCCCCGAAAGGTTGCGCCTGCTCGAGCTCGTAGGCGAGCTCCACCAGGGTCGCCTCCGCGCCGTTCGGACCCGAGAACATCATGCCCTGCGGCAGCCCGGACGCCGTCCGCGCGAGCGGCAGTGAGATGGCCGGATCCCCCGTCGCATTCTGGATCGGGGTGAAGGCGACCCAGCTCTCCAGCCGGTCCATGATCGAGTCGTAGTCGGCGCGGGGATCGAGGTGTCCGACGTACGGCGTCTCGTGCGCCAGCGTCGGCGTCAGCATCACGTCGTAGGTCTCGTGGAAGCGGGCCGTGTGGCCTCGCGAGCGGCTGAGCCGGGCGATCGCCAGCGGGAGGCGATGCAGGTTGCGTCGGCAGTGACGGGCGAGGCCGAGGGTCAGGTGGTCGAGCCGGGAGGCGTCCCAGGTCGGGCCGTAGGTGCGCCGTCCGGTCGTCACCACGGCCAGCGCGAGCATCGACCAGTAGAGGACGAAGTCGTCGCGGAAGCTCGCGGGGACCGGGGTCTGGGTCTCCTCCACGTGGTGACCCAGCCCCTCGAGCAAGGCAGCGGTCTTGAGCGTCAGGTCGCGAACCTCGGGGCTCGCGTCGTGTCCGACCGAGGTGGTCACCACCGCGATCCTGAGGCGCCGCTTGATGGGCCGGGTGAGGTCGCCGATCGGGGCGAGCTTGACGTTGCGGAAGACCTTCTCCGCCTCGCGGTAGAACGCCGCGGTGTCGCGCACGCTGCGGGTCAGCACGCCGTCGCTGACGATGCGCAGGGGCATCTCCCGCATCAGCGCGTCCTGGGCCAGCCGGTCGCGGGTCGGCTTGAGCCCCACCAGCCCGTTGACCGACGCCGGGATGCGGATCGAGCCGCCACCGTCGTTGGCATGGGCGAGGGGTACGACACCGGCGGCGACCAGGGCAGCGGAGCCGGACGAGCTGGCGCCGGCCGTCCGCTCGGTGTCCCACGGGCCACGCACCGGCCCGAGTCGGGGATGCTCCGCGGCCGCACTGAAGCCGAACTCCGAGAGCTGGGTCTTGCCGAGCGGGATCAGCCCGGTGGCGAGGAACATCCGCGCGAAGTCGCCGTCGTGCTTGGCGGCTCGCGCGACGAACGCGTCGGCTCCGTGACCGGTGGGGACGCCGGCCAGGTCGACGTTGTCCTTGAGGAATGTCGGGATGCCCGCGAAGAAGCCTCCCTGGGGTGAGGCGGCGCGTGCCCGCGCGCGGTCGACATCGGCGTACGCCACGGCGTTGAGCTCGTGGCCCACGCGCTCGGCACGGGCGATCGCGGCCTCCACCAGCTCGGGGATGCCCACGTCCCCCGCCTTCAGCTCGGCCACCAGCCCGACCGCGTCGTGCTGGGCGAGGGCATCGTCGACGAAGGCATGCACACGCGTCATGCGCGCAACGCTACCCAGCCGGGGGCCGCGGACTGCGGCCTCAGGTGCGAGCCGCGTCGACGGCTTCCTGCAGCCCCCGTGCGGCGAGGCGGTCGGCCCGCTCGTTCTCCGGGTGGCCGGCATGCCCCTTGACCCAGTGCCACTCCACCTCGTGGCGCACGACAGCCTCCTGGAGCCGCTGCCACAGGTCCATGTTCTTGACCGGCTGCTTGGCGGCGGTCAGCCACCCGTTGCGCGACCAGCCGAGCACCCACTTGGTGATGCCGTTGCGGACGTAGGTGCTGTCGGTGTAGATGTGCACGACCACGGGCCGTCGCAGGGCGTCGAGCGCCATGATCGGTGCGGTCAGCTCCATCCGGTTGTTCGTCGTCTCCCCGGCCTCTCCACCGCAGAGCTCGAGCTCGTGAGACCCCTGGCGCAGCAGGGCTCCCCACCCACCGGGTCCGGGGTTGGGGATGCAGGCGCCGTCGGTGTAGACCTCGACGACCTCGGGGGTCGCCACGACTCAGGCCGTCCTCACGCCGAGGCCAGCGGGGGCAGCGCCACGACCTGGGCGGCATAGCTGAGGCCGGCTCCGAAGGCGATCAGCAGGGCGCGGTCGCCGGCGGCCACCTCTCCGGAGCGCAGCATGGCCTCCATGGCCAGGGGGACCGACGCGGCCGAGGTGTTGCCGGAGTCGACCACGTCCTTGGCGACTGCCACGTGCTGGGGCAGCTTGAGGTTGCGGCTCAGGGTGTCGGTGATCCGCAGGTTGGCCTGGTGCGGGATGAACGCGTCGAGATCGGCGATCTCCAGCCCCGCCGCACCCACCGCCTCCTCGGCGACCTTCGCCATCGCGAACGGCGCCCACCGGAAGACCGCGGTGCCCTCCATCTGGACGACGGGCCCGTGCCCCTCGGTGACCTCACGGCAGTCGGGGGTCTGTCGGATCACGTGCGCCTGCGAGCCGTCCGAGCCCCAGGCGAGCGGGCCGATGGCGGGCTCGTCCGCGACGCCCACCACCACCGCACCCGCTCCGTCGGCGAAGATGAACGCCGTCGACCGGTCGGTGGGGTCCATGAACTTGCTGAGCTGCTCGACCCCGATCACCAGCACGTGTCCGGTCGTCCCGCCACGCACGAGGTCGGAGGCCAGCCCGACGGCGTGGCAGAAGCCGGCACACCCCGCGGAGATGTCGAAGCCGGCGGCCGTCGAGCCCAGCCGGTCGGCGATCTGCGGCGCGGACGCGGGCGTGTGCTGGGAGTAGGTCGAGGTCGCCACGATCACGCAGCCCAGCTGGGCCGCGGACACCCCGGCAGCGGCGAGCGCGTCGCGGGCGGCGGCGGTCGCCATGTCGAGCAGGGACTCGCCCTCACCGGCGAACCGGCGGGTCTTGATGCCGGAACGGGTCTGGATCCACTCGTCGCTGGAGTCGAGCGTCTCGCAGATCTCGTCGTTGGTGACGACCCGCCTGGGCCGGTAGACGCCGAGACCCAGCAACGCCGTTCCTCGACTCTGGGGATTCTGCTGGATCGCCTTCATGAACGCACTCCGATCGATTCACCGCACCGCGCCGCTGCGGCCGAGTCCACGCTAGCGCGTCAGGCCCGGGCCGCCAGGAAGGCGTCGACGGCACCCGGGCTGAGCACGCGGTCGAGGGCCAGCGCGGCACAGCCCACGACGCCGGCGCGGTCGCCGTACGTCGCGGGCAGGATCTGCAGGTCGCGGGTGGCCAGGGCGGTGGCCCGCGCATAGACGCTCTCGCGCACGCCGGCGGCGTAGGTGTCGAAGGCCGCCGCCATGTCGCCCCCGATCACCACCGCCTGCGGGTTGAGCAGGTTGATCGCGACCGCCAGCAGCTCGCCGAGCAGCCGGCCGCTGTCGCGGAGCAGCCCCCGGGCCTCCGGGTCGCCCTGGCCGGCCAGCTCGACGAGGTCGCGCACGTGGCCGACCTCGCGCCCCGACTCGGCCAGCCTGGCGACCAGCGCCCACCCGCCCGCCAGGGTCTCGAGGCAACCGGTCGCACCGCAACGGCAGGGCAGCCCGGCCGCGGCGTCGACCTTGGTGTGCCCGATCTCGCCCGCGGCGCCGAGGTGGCCCGAGACGACGCGACCCTCGGCGATGATGCCCAGCCCCAGCCCGGTCGAGGCCTTGACGACCAGGACGTCGCTCAGCATGCCGGTGCGGCCCATCCGCTCCGAGCGCGCCAGCACGTCGGCGTCGTTCGCCACGAACAGCGGGGCGTCGGTCACGGCGGTGAGGTACGGCGCCAGCTCGACGCCGTCCCAGCCCCCCATGACCGGGGAGTCCAGGCTCACCCCCCTGGACTGGTCGACCGTCCCGGGCAGGCTGAGACCGACCCCGACGACGGCCCCACGCGGACGTGCCTGCGCCAGCAGCCCGAGGAGCCGCTCGGCGATCTCGGGCATCAGCTCGTCGGGTCCGAGACCGACCTCGTGGTCGTCGGACCGGGATGCCAGCTCCTCGCCATCGAGGTCGACCACGGCCAGCTGGCTGCGCGAGCGACCGACGGCGACCGCCAGCACCACGCCGGCGTGGCGGTTGAACACCAGACCACCCGGAGGTCTTCCGCCCGTGGAGGCGAGCTCCTCGCCGGCGAGCAGCAGGCCCGCGCCGGTGAGCGCCGAGACCCGGGCGGTGACTGCGGTGCGGGAGAGACCGGTGATCCGGCGCAGGTCGGACCGGGTGTGGGCCTGGCCGGTGCGCACGAGCTCGAGCAGCTCGCCGGCGGAGGCGGGAACCGCAGGATCATGGGCGCGTCGGAGCTCGGACATCGTGGATAGTCAAGCATGGCCCGGGTGACCAGGAGCAAAAGTTCACCGACTTGTGTATAAGAAAAGCGCAAGTAGGGCTTGCGGAAGTCTGAAGATGACCTACCGTGGAAGACATGGAACAACTCGCATCGACGTCCGTGCTGCCCGCAGCATGCGACTTCACCGTCTTCGGAGGCACCGGCGACCTCGCGCTTCGCAAGCTCCTACCCGCCCTCTACCTCCGCGACCTCGAGGGCCAGCTGCCCGATGACACGCGCATCATCGCGGTGTCCCGCTCCGACGTCGACGACGCGGCCTACCGCGCTGCGGTCCGTGAGGCACTGGTCGCCCACGTCGAGCCCTCCGACCTGTACGACGGCGCCGTCGAGCGCCTCCTCGGCCGGTTGAGCCACATCAGCCTCGACATCGAGGCCGCCGAGGGCTGGCACCTCGTGCACGGGCTGTTGAAGGACCGCCCCCACTACGACGACACCGCCCGGGTGTTCTACCTCGCCGTCGCTCCCGACCTCTACGGCCCGATCTGTGAGCAGCTCGACAACCTCGGGGCCGTCGACGAGCATGCCCGTGTCGTCCTGGAGAAGCCGATCGGTCACGACCTCGCCTCGGCCCAGCTGATCAACGACGTCGTCGGCAAGGTGTTCGCCGAGTCGCAGATCTTCCGCATCGACCACTACCTCGGCAAGGAGAGCGTCCAGAACCTCCTGGTCACCCGCTTCGCCAACACCTTCCTCGAGCCGCTGTGGAACTCGCACTGGGTCGACCACGTGCAGATCACCGTGGCCGAGTCCCTCGGCGTCGCCGACCGCAGCGACTACTACGACGAGTCGGGCGCGATGCGCGACATGGTGCAGAACCACCTGCTCCAGCTGCTCTGCCTGGTCGCCATGGAGCCGCCGACCTACGTCGGTCGGGAGACCGTCCGCGACGAGAAGCTCAAGGTGCTCCAGGCACTCAAGCCGATGACCCCGGAGCTGGTCGACCGCGACACCGTCCGGGGCCGCTACACCGAGGGACTGGTCGACGGCGTCGCGGTGCCGTCGTACTCCAGCGACATCGGGACCACCGGCAGCATGACGGAGACCTTCGTGGCCCTGCGCACCGAGGTGCAGAACTGGCGCTGGTCGGGAGTCCCGTTCTACCTGCGCACCGGCAAGCGGATGGACCGCCGCGCCTCCGAGATCGTGATCGTCTTCAAGCGTCCCGCCAAGGCCATGTTCCCGCACGCCGAGGGCAGCACCGAGCCCAACCGGCTGCACATCTCGGTGCAGCCCGAGGAGGGCATGCGCCTGCACATGACCGCCAAGGAGCCGGGCCCGGGCGGGATCCGCCTGCGCCCGGTCTCGCTGAACCTGAGCTACGCCACGGCGTTCGACCAGCGCTGTCCCGATGCCTACGAGCGGCTGCTCATGGACGTCATCAAGGGAAACCCCACCCTCTTCATGCGCCGCGACGAAGTCGAAGCGGCCTGGAGGTGGGTGGAACCGATCCTCACTCGCTGGGCAGCGTCGCCCAACCGGCCCAAGCGCTACCCGGCCGGAACCAGCGGGCCCACCGCCGCCGCGACCCTGCTCGACCGCGACGGCCGTTCCTGGCAGGAGTCAGACGCATGACCCACCCCGAACTCACCGCCATCACCGACCGCGTCATCGAACGCAGCGGCCCGACCCGGGCCGCCTACCTCGCCCGGATCCAGGCCGCCTCCGACAAGGGCCCCGCCCGCGGCAAGCTCGCCTGCGCGAACCTGGCGCACGGCTTCGCCGCTTCCGCGCCCAGCGAGAAGATCGAGCTGCGCGGGCGGACCAAGCCCAACATCGCCATCGTGTCGGCCTACAACGACATGCTCTCGGCGCACCAGCCCTTCGAGACCTATCCGAGGGTGCTCAAGCAAGCGATCATCCGAGCGGGCGGGATCGCCCAGTTCGCCGGCGGCGTGCCCGCGATGTGCGACGGCATCACCCAGGGACGCGACGGCATGCAGCTCTCGCTCTACAGCCGCGACGTGATCGCGATGTCGACCGCCATCGCGCTGTCCCACGACATGTTCGACGGCGCGCTGATGCTCGGCGTCTGCGACAAGATCGTGCCCGGCCTGCTCATCGGGGCCCTGTCGTTCGGCCACCTGCCCACCGTCTTCGTCCCGGCCGGTCCGATGAGCTCCGGGCTGCCGAACGGCGAGAAGGCCCGCGTGCGCCAGCTCTACGCCGAGGGCAAGGTCGGGCGCGACGAGCTGCTCGAGGCCGAGGCGGCGTCGTACCATTCACCCGGCACCTGCACCTTCTACGGCACCGCCAACTCCAACCAGCTGATCATGGAGGTGCTCGGGCTGCACCTGCCCGGGTCGTCGTTCGTGAACCCCGGGACGCCGCTGCGCGAGGGCCTCACGCGGGCGGCCGGCGCCAAGGTCACCGAGCTGACCGACCTCACGCTGGCCGGACAGTCGCTGGCCATCGGGCGCATCGTCGACGAGAAGGCCATGGTCAACGCCTGCGTGGCGCTGCTGGCCAGCGGCGGCTCGACCAACCACACCATGCACCTGGTGGCGATCGCCCGGGCCGCGGGAGTCGACCTCACCTGGGACGACCTCTCCGACCTCTCCGCGATCGTGCCGTCGATCACCCGGATCTACCCCAACGGTGCGGCCGACGTGAACCACTTCCACGCCGCGGGGGGCATCGCCTACCTGGTGCGCACGCTGCTGGAGGCCGGGCTGCTGCACGACGACGTGAGCACCATCATGGGCCGGGGGCTCTCGCGCTACACCGAGGAGCCGAAGCTGGCCGGCGACGAGGTCGTCTGGTCGGACGGGCCGACCGTGTCGCACGACCTCGACGTGCTGCGCCCGGCGTCCGAGCCGTTCGCACCCGACGGTGGCCTGCGGATGCTGACCGGCCCGCTCGGCCGGGCCGTCATCAAGACCTCGGCCGTCAAGCCCGAGCACCGGGTCGTCACGGCGCCGGCCATCGTGTTCGACCACCAGGACGACTTCCTGCGGGCGTTCGGCGACGACGAGCTGGCCGACCGGGACTTCGTCGCGGTCATCCGCTACCAAGGCCCGGCTGCCAACGGCATGCCCGAGCTGCACAAGCTGACGCCGGCGCTCGGCGTCCTCCAGGACCGTGGGCAACGGGTCGCCCTCGTGACCGACGGCCGGATGTCCGGCGCCTCGGGCAAGGTCCCGGCAGCCATCCACGTCACCCCCGAAGCCGCCCTGGGCGGGCCGTTGTGCCGCGTGCGCGACGGCGACCTGATCTCGGTCGACGCCACCACGGGGGTGTTGGACCTGCTCGTCGACCACGAGGAGTTCGCCCACCGGGCGCCGACCGGTCAGGCCCCGCAGGGTGACGAGTGGGCCGGCACCGGCCGCGACCTCTTCGCCGCCTTCCGGGCCACGGTCGGCACCGCCGACACCGGCGCCAGTGTGTTCCCAGCCGTCCCCGTGCCCCACCAGGAGGTGCCCCTTGTCCAGCACGTCTGAGACCTCGTTGCTGTCGGTCGTCCCGGTGGTCCCGGTCGTCGTCATCGACCAGCTCGCCCACGCCGTGCCGATCGCCCGCGCGTTGGTGGCGGGTGGGCTGCCGGTGATCGAGCTGACCCTGCGGACACCGGTCGCCCTCGACGCGATCCGCGCCATCGCCGAGGAGGTGCCCGAGATCCTGATCGGCGCGGGGACCATCGTCACGCCGTCGCAGGCGGCGCAGGCCAAGGCGGCCGGGGCGCAGTTCCTGGTCTCCCCCGGAGCCACGCCTGCCTTGCTCGATGCCATGGCCTCCACCGGCCTGCCGTTCCTGCCCGGCACCGCGACGGTCTCGGAGGTGCTGGCCGCGCTCGAGGCGGGGATCTCGGAGCTCAAGTTCTTCCCGGCCGAGGCCTCCGGTGGGGCGGCGTTCCTGAAGTCGATCGCCTCCCCCGTGCCGGCGGCCCGGTTCTGTCCCACCGGTGGGATCACCGCCGCGACGGCTCCGTCCTACCTCGCCCTGCCGAACGTCGGCTGCGTCGGCGGATCCTGGTTGACCCCGGCCGACGCCCTCGCCACCGAGGACTGGGCGCGCGTCGAGTCGCTGGCAAAGGATGCGGCCGCCCTGCGCTGACCTGTCGCAGATGTACAGGTCAAACTCACCGACCTGTCGCAGATGTACATCTCAGAGGCGTCGACGGTGACAGTCGACGAGATGCGTGTCGACGATCCCGATGGCCTCCATCAGCGCATGAGCGGTGGTCGGACCGACGAACACGAAGCCGTGCTGCTTGAGCCCCTTGGCCAGCGCCGTCGACTCGTCCGACGTGGCCGGCACCTCGGCCGGGGTCCGGGGCCTCGGCTGGGTGACGGGCTGGAAGGACCACACGATCTCCTCCAGCGTCGTGCCCTCCAGCGCCAGCAGAGCCCGCGCATTGGCGATCGTCGCCCGGATCTTCAGGCGGTTGCGCACGATGCCGGCGTCGGCCAGCAGCTCGGCGTACTTCTCCTCGTCGTACGCCGCGATCCGTACGGGGTCGAAGTGGTCGAACGCACGGCGGAAGCTGTCGCGCTTGTTGAGGATCGTCGACCAGGACAGGCCCGACTGGAACGCCTCCAGGGTCAACCGCTCGAAGACCGCTGCCTCACCGTGGACCGGCGTACCCCACTCGGTGTCGTGGTAGTCGCGCATCACTCCTGGCGTGGCCGCCCAGCTGCAGCGCTGCACCCCGTCCTCACCCAGCACCGTCATGGGACCATCCTCGCCGATGGCTCAGCGGTATTCGGGGTTGTGCCATCCGAAGTGCTCGCCGCTGTTCCAGGCCGACCGTTGGTTGCCGTAGCCGGGGACGCCGCCCGCCTGCTTCAGCATCTGGGCGAGGTGCATGAGGTTCCAGGTCATGAAGGTGGTGTTGCGGTTCGTGAAGTCGTTCTCCGGGCCGCCGCTTCCGGGGTCGAGGTACGACGGACCGGGGCCGGCCTCGCCGATCCACCCGGCGTCCGCGTTGGGTGGGATCGTGTAGCCCACGTGCTGGAGGCTGTAGAGGATGTTCTGTGCGCAGTGCTTGATGCCGTCCTCGTTGCCGGTGATCAGGCAGCCCGCGACCCGACCGTAGAAGAGGTACTGGCCCTTGTCGTTGAGCAGCCCGCTGAGGGCGTAGATCCGCTCGATGACCCGCTTGGTGACGCTCGAGTTGTCGCCGAGCCAGATGGGGCCGGCGACCACCAGGATGTCGCTGGCCAGGATGCCGGGGTAGAGGTCCGGCCACGCGTCGGCCTCCCAGCCGTGCTCGCGCATGTCCGGGTAGACGCCGGTCGCGATGTCGTGGTCGACCGCGCGGATCACGTCGACCTCGACGCCCTGCTCGCGCATGATGCCGGCGCTGGCATCGACGAGTCCCTCGGTGTGACTCGGCTCAGGACTCTTCTTGAGAGTGCAGTTGACGTAGGTGGCCTTCAGGCCGGTGAAGTCCCATTCGCTCATGCCCCGACTCTGCTCCGTGAGGGTCAGCCGAGCAATGGGGCGAGATGACGAATCCCTGACGTGTACATCTGCGACAGGTCGGCGGGATCTGCGTGAACATCTGCGACAGGTCAGCGGCGGGGTGTACATCTGCGACAGGTCGGCGGGATCTGCGTGAACATCTGCGACAGGTCAGCGGCGGGGCTTGAGGCGGACCGTCGGCAGCTCCGGAGCGGGAATGGGGGGCAGGCCACCGGCCACGACCCCGAAGTCGCCGTCCTGCATCTGCTGACCGTCGCCGAGCTGGGCCTGCCAGGCAGCCCGGAAGCCGCGGATCTCCTCGTCGCTGCGCCCGATGAAGTTCCACCACATCACGATCTGCTCCCCCAGCGGCTCGCCGCCCAGCAGCAGCAGCCGGGCGCCAGCACGGGTCGTGAGGGTGAGCGAGGTGCTGCCGGGCTCGGCGTACGCCAGCTCGGACTCCATCACCGTGACGTCGTCCACGATCAGGTCGCCGGTGTCGAGCAGGATGCCGTGCTCGTAGGCCGAGTCGAGGGGTACGACGAGGCGGGCGCTGGGCGCCAGCACGATCTCCACACCCAGGAGCGGTGAGTAGGACGTGACTGGTGACGTCGAGCCGAACAGCGACCCGAGGAACACCCGCGCCTGCCATCGGTGACCGCTCACCACGGGCGGGGCGTAGTGCTCGAAGCCCGGCTCCACGAACCGCGACCCCGACGGCAGAGCCACCCACAGCTGGGCTCCGTGCAGCACCCGGGTCTCCGGCGTGGACACCTCGGAGTGGCTGATCCCGCGCCCGGCCGTCATCAGGTTGAGCTCACCGGGCCGCACGGTGGCCGCGTTGCCGGCGCTGTCCACGTGGTCGATCTCACCGGTGAACAGCCAGCTGACCGTCTGAAGACCCGTGTGCGGATGCGGCGTCACCAGCATGCCCCCGGAGTCGGCCACCGGGTCGGGACCGTAGTGGTCCAGGAAGCACCAGCCTCCGATCAGCGAGCGCTCACGCTGCGGCAGGGTGCGCCGTACCGTCATGGCGCGCAGGCCCCCCAACGGCACCTCGCGCGGCCCGAGGATCTGGATCGACGAGCGCTCGCTCATCCACCCACCGTGCCTTCGACACAGCCCTCACGCAGCACGCGCCGCTCGGAGGCGGGGTGTCGTCGCAGAGCCTCGGCGGTCCGGATCGGGCGCGGACTCAGGTTGCCGCCGCAGTTGGGGCACACCCCGAGCAGCACGGTGTCGACGCAAGCACGGCACCAGGTGCACTCGAAGGTGCAGATCATCGCGTCCGGCGAGTCCGGGGGCAGGTCGCGGTCACAGCACTCGCAGTTCGGCCTCAGCTCCAGCATCGAGGCTCCTCAGCTCAGGTGGGTCGGATGGGTCGCTCGCTTGTCTCCGCTTCCGTGCGTCCCACCTACCCCTGCGGTGCTCCCGGCCAGTCCGCTCTCGGCGCCCGGGGGCGCCACCAGCGACACGACGACCGACTTCGACGTCGGCTGGTTGCTGCCCTCGGCAGTGGAGTCGAGAGGGATCAACGGATTCGTCTCCGGATAGTACGCCGCCGCGCACCCCCGCGGCTGGTCGTAGGTCACGATCCGGAAGTCGGCGGCCCGGCGCTCCACGCCGTCCTCCCACTCGCTCACCAGGTCGACCCGGTCCCCATCGGTGAACCCGAGGTTGGCCACGTCGTCGGCGTGCACCAGCACCACCCGTCGTCCACCCTTGATGCCCCGATAGCGGTCGTCGAGGCCGTAGATGGTGGTGTTGAACTGGTCGTGCGAGCGCATCGTCTGCAACAGCAGCCGACCCTCGGGGACCTCGAGCACCTCGGTGGGACTGACGGTGAACATGGCCAGGCCGACCTCGGTCTCGAACGTGCGGCTGTCGCGGGCCGGGTGGGGCAGCACGAAGCCGCCGGGTTGGTCGACCAACGTGTCGTACGCCGAGCAACCGGGCACGACGCGGGCGATGCGGCGCCGGATCTCGGTGTAGTCCGAGCGGAACGCCGCCCAGGGGATGGTGGAGTCGGCGAGCGTCGCCTCGGCGATCGAGCAGACGATGTCGACCTCGGATCGCAGGTGTGGCGAGGCCGGCTTCAGGGGACCCTTCGAGGCGTGCACCGCGGACATCGAGTCCTCCACCGTCACGCGCTGCACCCGGCCACCCGTGCGGTCCTTCTCGGAGCGACCCAGCGCGGGCAGGATCAGGGCCTCGCGGCCGTGGACGACGTGCGAGCGGTTGAGCTTGGTGGACACGTGCACGGTTAGGGCCGCGGCGCGGAACGCCTCCTCGGTGACCTCGGTGTCCGGCGCGGCCGCGACGAAGTTGCCGCCCATGCCGATGAACACCTTCGCGTCGCCGTCGCGCATCGCCCGGATGGCAGCGACCGTGTCGAGGCCGTGCTCGCGGGGCGGCTCGAAGTCGAACTCGTCGCGCAGGGCGTCGAGGAAGTGGTCGGGCACGCGCTCCCAGATGCCCATCGTGCGGTCGCCCTGCACGTTGGAGTGGCCGCGGACCGGGCACAGTCCGGCGTTGGGCTTGCCGATGTTGCCCTGGAGCAGCGCCACGTTGGTGATCTCCTTCACGCAGGCCACCCCGTTGCGGTGCTGGGTGATGCCCATCGCCCAGCAGATGACGGTTGCGCTCGACTCACGGAACAGCTGCGCGGCTGCTTCGATCTCCGATCGCTGCAGGCCGGTCGACCGCTCCACCGCGTGCCAGTCGAGCGCGCGCAGGTGGGCGGCGTACTCCTCGAAGCCGTGGGTGTGGCGGTCGATGAAGTCGTGGTCGAGGGCGTCCCACTCGAGCAGGTAGGCCGCGATGCCCTGGAAGAGCGGCAGGTCGCCGTTGATCCGCACCGGAAGGTGCAGGTCGGCCAGCCCGGTGCCGTGACCGAGCCAGCCGCTCACCTTCTGGGGGTTCTTGAAGCGGACCAGGCCCGCCTCCTGCAGCGGGTTGACCGAGATGATCTTCGCGCCGTTCTTCTTGGCGATCTCCAGCGCGGAGAGCATCCGCGGGTGGTTGGTCCCGGGGTTCTGGCCGGCGACCACGATGAGCTCGGCTCCTTCGACGTCGGCGAGGCTGACCGAGCCCTTGCCGATCCCGATGGCCTCGGCCAGCCCCACCGAGGTGGACTCGTGGCACATGTTGGAGCAGTCGGGCAGGTTGTTGGTGCCGAAGGCGCGCGCGAACAGCTGGTAGGCGAAGGCGGCTTCGTTGGACGTCTTGCCCGAGGTGTAGAACACCGCCTCGTCGGGCGAGTCCAAGGCGTTGAGGTGAGTGCCGATCAGGGCGTAGGCCTGCGACCAGTCGATGGGCTCGTAGTGGGTGCCGCCGGCGCGGAGCACCATCGGCTCGGTGAGGCGACCCTGCTGCCCGAGCCAGTAGTCGGTGCGCTCGCCGAGCTCGGCGACCGGGTGCTCGGCGAAGAACGCCCGGTCGATCATGCGCTTGGTGGCTTCCTCGGTCACCGCCTTGGCGCCGTTCTCGCAGAACTCGGCGGTGTGCCGGTGGGAGGGGTCGGGGTCGGGCCAGGCGCAGCCCTGACAGTCGAAACCGTCGACCTGGTTGAGCCGGAGCAGGGTCTGGGCAGCGCGGACCGGTCCCATCTGCTCGACGGCGCGCTTCATCGAGACCGCCACGGCCGTCGGCCCCGCGGCGGCGTGTGCCTCACCCGCGATCCGGACGTCGGCCTCGTCGATGTCCTGTTCGGGGGGTCGCCTGCTCATGCCCCATGCTTACCCGCCTACCCCTCGGCTCACGCAGCCGGGGAGAATAGTTGTCATGTCCACGCTCTTCGACCCACTGACCCTCGGGGCCGTCACCCTGCCCAACCGGGTGCTGATGGCTCCCCTCACCCGGATGCGCTCCACCCAGCCCGGCGACGTACCCAACGACCTGATGCTCGACTACTACGTCCAGCGGGCGAGTGCGGGGCTGATCGTGTCCGAGGGAGCGCAGGTCTCGCCCGAGGGCAAGGGCTACATGGACACGCCGGGCATCCACAGCGCGGAGCAGGTCGTGGCGTGGCGCCGGATCACCGATGCCGTCCACGCCGTGGGCGGGCGGATGGCCTGCCAGCTGTGGCACGTCGGTCGGGTCTCGCACGAGTCGTTCCACGACGGAGAGCTGCCCGTCTCGGCCAGCGCACTGCCCTACCGCAACCGCACCAGCGTGCGTGGGCCCGAGGGGTTGCCGGTCAGGGTCAGCTGCCCGACCCCGCGCGCGCTGCGCACCGAGGAGATCCCCCGGCTGGTCTCCGACTTCCGCCAGGCGACGCTCAACGCCCGCGAGGCGGGCTTCGACCTGGTGGAGATCCACGGTGCCCACGGCTACCTGCTGCACCAGTTCATGTCGGCGGAGAGCAACCACCGCACCGACGAGTACGGCGGGTCGCTCGAGAACCGCGCCCGGCTGCCGCTGGCCGTCCTGGATGCGGTCGTCGATGCCTGGGACGCCGACCACGTCGGCATCCGGATCTCACCGCACGGCGTGTTCAACGGCCTCGACGACACCGCCGGGTTGCCGATGGGACTGTTCCTGGCCGCGGCCTTCGCCGAGCGGGGAATCGCGTTCCTGCATCTCTCCGAGCCTGACTGGGCGGGCGGCCCGCAGCTCGACGACGACTTCCGCGCGGCGCTGCGAGAGGTCTTCCCCGGTGTGCTGGTCGGTGCGGGCAACTACGACCTGGCCAAGGCGACCCGACTGCTCGAGGCCGGCTTCATCGACGCTGCCGCGTTCGGCCGGACGTTCCTGGCCAACCCCGACCTGCCGCGCCGGCTGGCGGCGGGGCTGGCGTTGAACGAGCCGGACCTCGAGACGTTCTACGGTGGCGATGCCCGCGGCTACACCGACTATCCGGCCGCCTCCGCCACCCGTTGAGTTGCGCCTCGGGGCCTGTCGAGTTGTGCCTCGGGGCCTGGTGACTTGTGCCTCGGGGCCTGGTGAGTTGTGCCTCGGGGCCCGGTCATCAGTCGCGGACCAGCACCAGCGACACCTGCGTCTCGTCGCCGACCTGCAGAGCCTCCGCCCGGCGTACCGACTTCTTCATCGGCAGGACGTAGCACCCGAGCTTGCTGTCTGGGAACACCGACGTCCGCCAGGTCGACCCACCGACGGTCACCTCGACCCGAACCGAGCCGAACCCAGTCGGTGGCCCGCTCTCCATCCGGATGTCGTCGCTCTCCGCGGCCGGCACCGTGACGAACGCCCAGGCGTCCATCGACGCTGACTCCCAGATCTCGGCCGCGAAGTCGTAGGTGTCCATGTCGGTATCTTGGCGGGCAGATCCGGCGGGCCACAACGCCCAACTCAACGGGCCCCGAGGCCCAACTCAACAGGCCCGGAGGGCCAACTCAACGGGCCCGGAGGCGCAAGTCAACGGAGGACGAGGAGGAGGACAGCAAGAGCGACGCCGGTGATCACCACGGTCAGGATGACGTGGCCGTAGTCGTCGGGCAGGTCCCGCCCCTCGGCGATCGCCGCCTTCGCTCCACGCCAGCGCCACCAGGCAAGCACCGTGCACGAGACCGCGGCCGCGGCCAGCACCGCGGAGATCGTGGACTCCGCCCACTGCGGCCACCCGGTGTCGATGGCGTTCAGGCCCGCCGACGCCGCGATCAGCCCGAGCGAGGTGCGGACCCAGGCCAGATAGGTGCGTTCGTTGGCGAGGCCGTAGCGAGGATCTGGGGCGGTCACGAGTTGGAGAATACGGCCGGGTCGTCGTCGCCGCCGACGGCTCGCCCGGCCCACGTCCAGGCGTACGCCGGGTCCTCGGCCGCCAGTCCGCCCTCGCCGAGCTCGAGGGGCGCGAACGTGTCGACCATGACCGCCGACTCGTCGAAGTAGTCGGCGCCGAGCGAGGCCTCGATCGCAGCCGGCTGAGGACCGTGGGCGTAGCCCCCCGGATGCACGGAGATCGAGCCGATGTTGATGCCGGAGCCCTTGCGGGCCTCGTAGTCCCCACCGACGTAGAACATCACCTCGTCGCTGTCGACGTTGGAGTGGTAGTAGGGCACCGGCACCGCGAGCGGGTGGTAGTCGACCTTGCGCGGCAGGAAGTTGCAGATCACGAAGTTCCAGCCTTCGAAGACCTGGTGCACCGGCGGGGGTTGGTGGATCTTGCCGGTGATCGGCATGAAGTCGTCGATGTTGAAGGTGTAGGGATACAGGCAGCCGTCCCATCCCACCACGTCGAACGGATGGGTCGCGTAGGTCATCCGGGTGCCGCCGATCGCGCCGCCGACACGGTGCTTGACGAGGACGTCGACCTCGGTCTCGGAACCGTGGGTCTCGACCAGCTCGTCCAGCGACACCGGTCCGTGCAGGTCGCGTTCGCAGTAGGGCGCGTGCTCGAGGAGCTGGCCGTAGCGTGAGAGGTAGCGCTTGGGCGGGGCGATGTGACTGTTCGCCTCGATCGCATACAACCGGCTCGGTTCGGCTGGGAGCCAGCGGTGCGTCGTCGCGCGCGGGATGAGCACGTAGTCGCCCGAGCGGTAGCTGACGACTCCGAACACCGTCTCCACGGTGCCGGTGCCGGACTCGACGTACACGCACTCGTCGCCCACCGCGTTGCGGTACATCTGCGACGGGTCGGCGGCCAGGACGTAGGAGATCCGGACGTCGTTGTTGCCCAGGACGAGCCGCCGGCCGGTGACTGCGTCCGAGGTGGTGGACAGGTCGTGCAGCTTGAGGTGGCGCGCCTTCAGCGGGTGGTTGGGCGTGCGGGTCTGGTCGGAGAGCTCCCAGACCTCCGAGGCCACGATCGCCGAGGGCACGCCGCGGTGGTAGAGCAGCGAGGAGTCGGAGGAGAACCCCTCCTCCCCCATCAGCTCCTCGTAGTAGAGCCGGCCAGAGGGATCACGGTGCTGGGTGTGTCGCTTGGGCGGGACCGAGCCGACGACGCGGTAGTGGGCCATGCCCCGAACCTAGCCGCCCTGGTAGGCCCGCGCGATCCTGGTGACGAACTGGTAGACGCCGTCCTCGTCGGGCGCGAGCGGGCCGGCCTGGTAGTGCGGCGCCCGCATCCCGCGCTGCACGGCTTCGCAGGCGGTGAAGTCCTGGCGGTTGGTGAGGTCCCAGAAGTCGACGGCGTACGCCGGGTCGAAGCCGTCGGCCTCGGCGACCTCCTTCGGGAACGCCCACGAGCACCTGACCCGGGTCACGTCGGGAGCGATCGGCGTGAGCAGGTGGGTCATGATGTAGTCGGGGTGCAGGCTGATCAGCAGGTTGGGCATCACCGCGACGTACATCACCGTGCGCTTCTCGTGCTCGTCGAGCCGGGCCATCGCGACGCCGCCGCTGCGGCCGTCGAACGACATCGTGTCGGCGTGCTCGCGCAGGTCCATCCAGCCGCCGACCCAGTTGCCCTCCAGCTCGAGGTTCTCCCCGGAGGTGGGCGGGCTGACCGCGCACAGCTCGGGGTGGATCGAGGAGCAGTGGTAGCACTCCTGGTAGTTCTCGATGATCACCTTCCAGTTGGTGGCCACGTCGTACTCGTGGGTGACCGGGGTGACCAGCGTGGAGGCGTCGTAGGCGGCCACGATGCCCTCGAGCTCACCGATGTGCTCGGCGAACGGCAGGCCGGTGCCGAGGCGGTCGACGAAGACCCAGCCGTGCCACTCCTGGACGGTGACCGGCTTCAGGCTGAACTGGGACTTGTCGAAGTCGACCACGTCCTTGTGACCCGGAGCGCCGATCAGCGATCCGTCGAAGCGATAGCTCCAGGCGTGGTAGGGGCACACGATCGCCCGGTTGCCCTCGCTGGACCCGCCGCAGGGCAGCAGCTCGTGACCACGGTGGCGACAGGCGTTCTCGAAGCCGCGGAGCACGCCGTCCTTGTCGCGGGTGAGCAGGACGCCGTAGTCGCCCATCGAGTGGGCGGTCATGCCGCTGGCGGCGATCTCGCTGGAACGACCGACGCAGACCCAGCCGCCGAAGAAGTGCTCCTGCTCCCACGCCAGCACGGCGTCGTCGAGGTAGGCGGAGCGCGGCAGCATCCGACTCTGGCCGAAGGGAGCCAGTGAGAGCGCTACCTGGTCCTGGTCGAGCGGGGCGGGGGGAACGACGGTCATCGGTGGCTACCTTTCGACTGAACGACGATTCAAGATTACGCCTCGCCGGTGAAGACGTCGAGACCTCGCGTGCCGCGCTCACCGCGCGTGAACCACCGGTAGGCCGCGAAACCGAGCACCACCGCGATCAGCGAGGCCGCGAGCAGTAGCGTGGTCAGCGCGTTGAGGGCGGGGGTCGGCGCAGCCCTCGCGGTGTTGTAGACCTTGACGGAGACGGGCTCGGTGGAGGCGTCGCCGGACAGGTAGCGCACGATGATGAAGTCGTCGATCACGTCGGCGAAGACCAGCACCGCGCTCGCGAAGATCGCCGGCAGCAGCATCTTGAGCAGCACCCTGCGCAGGGCCCCCAGGGGTGACGCGCCGAGGTCGACCGCGGCCTCCTCGTAGTCGCGTCCGATGGTGAGCAGGCGACTGCGCACGATCACCACGGGATAGGACAGCTGGTAGGTCACCAGCGCGATGACCTGCCCGCTCGTGCCCAGCTGCAGCGGCGTGGTCAGCACCGTCGCCACGAACAGCAGGGACACCGCGATCAGGATCTCGGGCAGCACGAACGAGACGATCACGGTGAGGTTGGCCCCCGACGGGATCCGGCCCCGCCAGCGGTCCAGCCCCAGCGCGAGGAGTACGCCGAGCGGCACCGTCACCGCCGTGGCGAGGACCCCCAGCCACAGGGTGTGGGTCAGGGCGGTGTGCAGGCTGGCGTCGTTCCAGACCGATCGCAGCGGGTCGCCGTAGTACCACCGCATCGAGAAGCCCTGCCACGTCGTGCGCGAGCGACCGGAGTTGAAGGAGAACAGCACCGCGACCAGCACCGGCAGCAGCGACCAGACCAGGTAGAGGAGCGTGACCGCCAGCAGCACGCGAGGCTTGCGCCACGGGTCGCGCCACCAGGCGATCGGGCCCCTCACGACGCCACGTCCGCGCCGGAGCGGGTCGAGCGCACGTAGATCACCATCGGCACGATCGAGACCAGCAGGATGAGCAGCACGAAGGCGCCGGCCTGGCCGGTCTGGCCCGGGGTGAGCACCGAGTTGTTGATCAGGTTGCCGATCATGCTCGTCTCGGGCGACCCCGACAGCAGGTCGTTGGTGAAGTAGTCGCCGAGCATCGGCAGCGTGGTCAGCAGCAGGCTGACCACCACCGCCTGCCGGCTCAGCGGCCAGGTCACCCGGCGGAAGGTCTCCCACCGGTTGGCCCCCAGGTCCCGCGCGGCCTCCAGGACCGAGGCCGGGGCACGGTCCAGCCCCGCGAACAGGGGCAGGATCATGTAGGGCACGTAGCCGTAGACGAGCCCCAGCACGACGGTGGTCGGCTGCCCGCCCAGCCAGTCGACGTGGACGTCGAACAGGCCGCCCAGGCTGAGCCCCTTGTTCACCAGGCCGTCGGTCTGCAGCAGGTTGACCCAGGCGAGCATCCGCATCATGTAGCTGATCCAGAACGGCGCGATCAGGCACGCCAGCAGCACTCCCTTCCACCGCCCCGCGAACCGGGCCGTGTAGTAGGCCACCGGGTAGGCGATCAGCAGGCACAGGAAGCTGGCGAGGCCGACGTACACGACCGTGCGCACCAGGGCCGGCCGGAAGAAGGCGTCAGGGCCGACGATGTGGTCGATGACGTAGCGGAACTGCGTGAAGTCCCACTGCAGCGGGTTCCACACCGGGACGGGCTGGCGCAGGATCGGGTCGGTGGCCCCGAACAGGATCGCCAGGACGACGTACAACGGGGCGACGAAGAGGACCGCAAGCCAGGCGATGCCCGGCATCGCCAAGGTGGGCCACAGGAAACGGGTGCCCGGCGGACGGGTCTCCCGTTCAGCCACCGGCCTTGAACTCCTGCCAGACCTGATGCCACTGGGCGTCGGTCGCCGCCGGCAGCTGCAGCAGGGACACCCCGGCGTCGAAGTCGGTCTCGCGGACCACAGCGCGGGCGAGGTTCTCCGGCACGTAGCCGTCCTGGACCAGGGTGTCGGGGGTGAAGGCGGTCAGTGGCGGCTGGTAGCCGGTGAAGCCGAAGTTCGTGCCCGCGATGCCCGGATCGAGCAGCTCGTTCATGAACACGTGGGCGGCGACCGGGTTCTCCCCCTGCGCCAGGCACACGCACAGGTCGTTGTCGACCGCGCCCACGCCGTCGTCGGGGAACCAGTAGCGCAGCAGGTCGGGCGAGTCGGCCTTCGGCAGGTAGTAGGGCATGTTGATGGCGTCGCCGGACCAGGCCTGGCACAGGCCGTACTGGCCGGCGGGGAGGTCGGTGTACATCGAGATCGTCACCCGCGGGTTCATCGTCGAGCGCAGCTCCAGGAGCTGCTCGCGGATCAGCGCGATCTCCTTGGTGTCGGTGGTGTTGACGTCGCTGATCCCGTTGCGCAGCAGCACCATCGCCATCGCGGTGTGCCAGTCGTCGAGGATCGCCATCTTCCCCTTGTACGCCGGGTCCCAGAGCACGTCGTAGGGGTTGTCCATGCCGGCGACGTCGGTCGGCACCATGTCGGTGCGCCACGCGATCCCGGTCGAGTAGACGGTGTAGGGGATGGTGTACTGCGCCCCCTTGTCCCACCACGGGTCGCGCAGGCTGGTCCAGAGGTTCTTGGTGTTGGGCAGGTAGTCGGCGTTCAGCGGCCGCAGGAGGTCGGCCTGGATCAGCCGCCCGACCGAGTCATAGCTCGGGAAGTAGAGGTCGAACTTCAGGTTCTTCGACGCGATCTTGGTCAGCGCCTCGTCGGCGTCGTTGAACGTCGAGAGCCGGATGTCGACGTCGTACTTCTTCTCGAAGTCCTTGAGCACCTTGGGCGAGAGGTAGTCGGCATAGTTGTAGATGCGCAGGGTGCTGCCGGCCTCGGGCGCGAGCCCGGAGTCGATCGCCGGGTTGGCCTTGCTGAGGGCCCAGGTGATCGGGTTGTCGGGCGCCGGCAGCTTCTCCGGACCAGAGGCCCCGGGCGTGCTGCCACCGCCCCCGCACGCAGCGAGGAAGGGGCTGGCGACGCCAGCCGCGAGGGCGCCCCTGAGTACGGTCCGGCGCGCGACGGGTCTGCCTACCATCAAGTCCCCTCAGCGGTTGCTGTGGTGTGGCGGTGAGCCTTGTTCTGTTCCAAAACCGTCGCATAGACTGAACGATCAGTCAATGACTTGAGGACCCCCATGACCGTGATCGAAAGCGCCCCGCTCCTCTCTGACCGACTCGACGCCCTGATCGAGGCTGAGACCCAGGCGTTCGTGCAGCGCGAACCCCTGAGCCGCGAGTACTCCGCCAGGGCCACCCACCTGGCCGGAGGCTGCACCTCCAACTGGCAGATCGCCGAGCCACAGGCCATCTGGATGAGCCACGGCACCGGCTCGAAGATCTACGACGTCGACGGGTGCGAATACTCCGACTTCCACGGCGGGTACGGCGTCTCGCTGGCCGGCCACGCCCATCCGGCCATCGTCGCCGCCGTGCAGCGACGGGTGACCCAGGGCACCCACTTCGCGCAACCCACCGAGGACGCGATCGTCGTCTCGGAGAACCTCTCGCAGCGCTTCGGCCTGCCGTTGTGGCGGTTCGGCAACTCCGGCACCGAGGCCACCATGGACGCCGTCCACCTGATGCGGGCCGCCACCGGCCGCGACCGGATCCTCAAGATCGAGGGCTGCTACCACGGCCATCACGACTCGGTCCTGGTCTCGGTGCTGCCGGAGCCCGACGATGCGATCGGGCCTCCCGACGCGCCGATCGGGGTCGCCGACAACACCGGCATCCCGGCCGCGATCCTCGACCTGGTCAGCGTCGTACCCTTCAACGACCTGGCCGCCGTCGAACGCGCCCTGCTCGCCTTCCCCGACCAGATCGCCGGGATGATCCTCGAGCCGATCATGATGAACGCCGGGATCATCCACCCGGTCGGGGGCTACCTCGCCTCGCTCAAGGAGCTGCTGCACGAGCACGGCGCCCTGCTCGCCTTCGACGAGGTGAAGACCGGGCTGACCGTCGGTCCCGGCGGCGCCTCGCGCGTGGTCGGCGTGACGCCCGACCTGATCTGTCTGGCCAAGGCGCTGGGCGGCGGCATCTCGACCTCGGCGATCGGCGGCACCGAGCCGGTGATGTCCCTCATCGCGGACGGCGGCTACGAGCAGGTCGGCACGTTCAACGGCAACCCGTTGGCGATGGCGTCGGCCCGGGCGATGCTGACCGAGGTGCTGACCCCCGCGGCGTACGAGCACCTCGACCGGCTCCGTGACCGGATGGCCACCGGACTGCAGGACGTCATCGACCGCCACGGCATGCCCTGGCGTGTCGTCACCGCCGGTGCGAAGGGGTGCGTGTCGTTCCTGCCGGACCAGATCCGCAACTACCGCGACTTCACCGAGCTCGACGGGCGGTTCGGTCACGCCCACTGGCTGGTGCAGCACAACCGCGGCGCCTTCCTCCCTCCGTGGGGCAAGGTCGAGCAGTGGCTGCTCTCGGTGCAGCACACCGACGAGGACGTCGACCGCTTCGTCGCCAACTGCGAGGTTCTCGCCGGCTCGCTCGCCGAGCCGGCATGAGCGGCGCGCTCTCCCTCAAGGGGCTGGTCAAGCGGTTCGGTGACGAGGTCGCGGTCGACGGGATCGACCTGGAGATCGGCGAGGGCGAGTTCTTCTCGCTGCTGGGCTCGTCGGGCTGCGGAAAGACCACCACACTGCGGATGATCGCCGGCTTCGAGCGGCCCGACGAGGGGTCGATCCACCTCGACGGCCAGGATCTCTCGTCGGTGCCCTCGCACAAGCGGCCCGTCAACACGGTCTTCCAGTCCTACGCGCTGTTCCCGTTCCTCACCGTCGCCGACAACGTGGCGTTCGGGCTGAAGTACCAGTCGGCCACCTCCGCCGACATCCGGCGCCGGGTCGACGCCGCCCTCGACCTGGTGCAGATGGGAAAGCTCGCCTCACGCAAGCCCCACCAGCTCTCCGGGGGCCAGCAGCAGCGGGTGGCGCTGGCGCGGGCACTCGTGCTCGAGCCCAACGTGCTGCTGCTCGACGAGCCGATGGGCGCCCTGGACGCCAAGCTGCGCAAGCAGCTCCAGCTCGAGCTGCGCTCGCTGCAACGCCTGGTCGGGACCACGTTCGTCTACGTGACCCACGACCAGGACGAGGCACTGACGATGTCCGACCGGCTCGCTGTCCTCCACGACGGGAAGGTGATGCAGGTCGGCACCCCCAGCGAGGTCTACTCCCAGCCCGCCAACACCCACGTGGCGACCTTCCTGGGCACCACCAACCTCTACGCCGCCACCGTCACCGCCGTCGACGCCGAGCGCGTGACGTGCACGGCCGGAGGCACCACCTTGCAGGTGGCGGCCGGCTCCCACCGGGCGAGCGTCGGCGAGGCGCTGAGCCTGATGGTGCGTCCCGAGCGGATCGAGGTGTCGGCCGAGTCTCTGGGCGACCTCAGCGGCAACGTGCTCCAGGGTGAGGTCACCACGCTGACCTTCCGCGGCGCGCACACCGCCGTCCTCGTCGCCGTCGGAGAGCTCACGCTCGAGGCCGAGGTCGCCAATGTGCACGGCGAGCCCCCTGCCTGGCTGCAGGTCGGGTCGCCGGTGTGCGTGCGGATGTCACCCTCGGCGCTGCGCCTGCTTCCGACCGGGTGACGCAATCCCGAGCTCAGGCGGTCGGCTGAGCGGCGTACTCCTCGATCGCGGCCTTGAGCGCCGCCGAGTCGTCGGCCCAGCCGAGCACGGCCTCGACGGCCGGGTCGCCGGACCGGGAGATCGCCAGCAGCAGGCGGGGAGCCGTCATGCCGGGCCCACCCGGGCCGCGGCGCCGCTCGCGATCGTCGGCGCCGGCCTCACGGCGTACGCCGCGCAGCGCCTCGACCAGGGCGGGTGAGAACGGGAGGCGGTCGCCGAAACGCTCGCTGCGCGGGCCGCGCCGGCCGCGACCGCCCCGGCCCTCGACATCCTCGGGGCGCTCGGCGTCGGGGTGGTGGTGATGGTGACGCCCGTCCCCCGGGCCGCCACGGCGTCCGCCACGACCCCGGCCGCGACCACGGCCACGACCGCGTTCGCCCCAGCCGGCGGTGATGTCGTCACCGAAAGTGGAGCGCACGGCGTCGCGGACCTTGTCGAGGTCGATGCCGATGGCCTTCAGGGCCGCACGATCCTCGTCGAGCTCGGTGGCAGCGTCGGCCCCGGCCTCGGCCGCGTCGTCGGCGTGGGATGCAGGTCTGGTTGCCTCGACGTGGCGCTCGATCACGATGGTGCGCGCCTGGTCGAAGGTGAGTCCGTGCTGGGTCAGCAGCGAGTAGGTCTCGCCTCGCACGTTGGCGAGGAGACCGAGCAGGACGTGGTCGGCTCCGATCTCGGAATGTCCGAGATCACGAGCCTCGTCGGTGGCCTGCATCAGGGCGATGCGGGCTTCTTGGTTGAGTCGGGGGTACATGGGGTTCTCCTTGAGAGTGGGGTCCGCGTCAGTCGCGGAAGTGCTTCTGATGAACGGCCTGCCGACTGACCTTGAGGACGTCGGCGATCGCCTGCCAGCTCCAGCCCTTGGTCCGCGCATTGCGGACGTGGACCTCTTCGAGCCGATCGGCCAGGACCCGGAGGGCCCGCACGGCGATGAGTCCCTGCTCGGGATCCAGGCTGGCGGCCTCGGAGTCGAGATCTGGTCCGCTGCGGTCTGGCTCGTCGTTCATTCGTCAAGTAAACCTGACAAACAGAACATTGTCAACTTTTCCTGACACGCACGGCCCCTGAAGGCGACCGCTCAGCCGAGTCCGAGCTCCTTGCGGGCGACCTGGAGGGCCACCTGCTGCGCTCGTTGACCGGTGACCAGCGGGTCGTCCAGGGCGACCTGCACGACCAGGCCGTCGAGTAGCGAGGACCACATGATGGTGAACCATTCGACGTCGATGCCGGCGATCTCGCCGGCCTCCACGCCCTCGCTCACGATCCTCGCGATCACCGCCCGCCACTGCTCGTCGAGCAGCACCCGGTCCTGCTTGACCTGGGGATTGCGGAACGCCTGGGCCCAGAGGTCGAACCAGAGGCCCCAGTCGGCCGGGATCTCCCCGTCGTCGACCAGCGGGATGCACATGGTGACCAGCGACTCGAGGCGTCCGATCACCGACGGGGTGTCGTGGAGCATCGCCTCGGCGCTGGCGTAGAACTCCTTCTCCGACCACCGCAGCGCCTCGGTCAGCAGGCTGTCCTTGGTGCCGAAGTAGTAGATGACCAGGGCGGGGCTGGCGCCCACCCGACTGGCCACGTCGGCGATGCGTGTCTCGGCGAAACCCCGCTCGGCGATGAGCTGGGCAGCGGCTGCGACCATCTGGTCGCGTCGCACGTCGGCGACTGCTTCATTCGGCGCTTTTGCCATGGTCTCGACCACCCGAATCTCGTGCCGTTGCTTGTCGCGCACCGTAGCACGCGAATAGACTGAACAGTCAGTCAGGATTTCGCCTCGAGACGGGTGCCCGGATGCCGACCAACGAGTACGACGCCATCGTCGTGGGCGGCGGCCACAACGGCCTGGTGTCCGCGGCCTACCTCGCTCGGGCCGGGCTGCGCACGGTGGTCCTGGAGGCCCGGGCCACCACCGGCGGAGCAGCCACCACCGAGCGCCCGTGGCCCGAGCACCCGCACCTCGCGGTGACCCGGCTGTCCTACGTCATGAGCCTGATGCCGCCGACCATCCTGCAGGACCTGCAGCTGGAACGGCACGGCTATCGGGTGCACCCGATGGGGCCCTACTACCAGGCCTTCCCCGAGGGCGGCTCGCTCACGATCCACGACGACGACCCCCGCCGCACTCGCGAACAGATCGCGAAGTGGTCCTCCAAGGATGCTCGCGCCTGGGAGGAGTGGAACGAGTGGCTCGCCGGTCTCTCCGACGTCCTCGGCCCGTTGTTGATGACCGTGCCTCCCGCCATCGGCTCCCACGAGCCCGCCGAGCTCGCAGCCCTCGCCAAGCTGGCCTGGCGCAACCGCGGCATCGACTCGCGCATGGTCGCCGACATCACCCGGCTGATGTCGATGAGCATCGCCGACCTGCTCGACGACTGGTTCGAGTCGCCCCAGGTCAAGGGCGCGATGGCCGTCAACGGGGTGATCGGGACCTGGGCCGGGCCCTACGAGCCCGGCACGGCGTACGTCATGGCGCACCACTCGATCGGCGACGTCGGCGACGGCCAGCTCGGCAGCTGGGGCTATCCCGAGGGCGGCATGGGCGCGGTCTCCGACGCGATCCGCCGCAGCGCGGAGTCGTTCGGAGCCGAGATCCGCACCTCCACCCCGGTGTCCTCGTTGCTGGTGCACGACGGCCGGGTGCAGGGCGCCGTGCTCGACTCCGGCGAGGAGGTGAAGGCTCCGGTCGTGATCACCAGTCTGCACCCGCAGCGGGCGTTCCTCGAACAGGTCGGCGCCCAGCACCTGCCGGCCGACTTCGTCCGCGACATCGAACGCTGGCGTTCGCGCAGCGGTGTCGTCAAGATCAACCTGGCCATCGACCGACTGCCCAGCTTCACCGCCGACCCGAGCGACGGGCAGGCCGAGCACCACACGGGTTCGGTCGAGATGGCGCCGACGATGGAGTTCATCGAGAAGGCGTTCATCGACGCACGGGAGGGGCGGGCCGCGACGGCGCCGTTCTCCGACGGGGTCATCCCGACCACGTTGGACAAGACCCTCAACCCCGACGGCACGCACATCTTCTCGTTGTTCACCCAGTGGGTGCCGCAGGACTGGAGCACCGAGCCGCACACCGAGGAGCTCGAGGCGTACGCCGACCGCATGATCGCCCTCTACGACGACGTCGCCCCCGGCTTCGGTGACTCGATCATCGCCCGCGACATCGTGGGCCCCCACGAGATGGAGCAGGAGTACGGCCTGGTCGGGGGCAACATCTTCCATGGCGAGCTGTCTCCCGAACAGCTGTTCCACATGCGCCCCGCGCCGGGGTACGCCGACTACCGCACGCCGATCAAGGGCCTCTACAACGCAGGCTCCGGCACCCATGCCGGCGGAGGGGTCTGCGGGATCCCCGGGCTGCAGGCCTCCCGGGCCGCGCTCAAGGACGCGACGGCCGCCCGGCGCTCCCCACGACGGCTGCTGCGTCGGCGGTGACAGCCGTCGTCCGTCCCGGCGTACGCCGGATGCTGGAGGCCCGCACGGTCGCCGTCGTGGGAGCCAGCGAGCGACCGGACTCACTGGGGCTGCGGATGACCACCGAGGTCCTGCGCAGCACCGGCTTCGACCGGACCTACCTGGTCAACCCGGGACGAACGACGGTGCTCGGCGAGCCCTGTGTGCCCTCGCTCGCCGAGGTTCCCCAGCCCGTCGACCTGGTGCTGCTCGGGGTGGCCGACGCGACCCTGCCCGGGCAGGTCGCCCTGGCCGCGGCCCGGAGGGACGGCGGTGCGGTGGTCTTCGGCAGCGCGGTCGGCGTCCGCGAGACGGTCGTCCAGGCAGCCGCGGGGCTCGAGGTCTGCGGTGGCGGCTGCATGGGCTTCGTCAACGTGACTCGCGGCGTCCGCGCCATCGGCTACCTCGAGCGCGATCCTCTGCCGTCCGGCTCGATCGCCCTCGTGACGCACTCCGGCTCGGTGTTCTCCGCCCTCCTGCGCACCCATCGCCGGCTCGACTACTCCCTGGTCGTCTCGAGCGGGCAGGAGCTGGTCACCACGACCGCCGACTATCTCGCGCAGGCGCTGTCGATGCCCGAGACCCGGGTGGTCGGCCTCGTCCTGGAGACCCTGCGCGACGTCCCGGCCCTGCGTGCCGGACTCGCCGAGGCGGCGGCGCGCGACATCCCGGTGGTGGCCCTCACGGTGGGCACGTCGGTCGTCGGGACTTTGCTCGTCGACGCACACTCGGGAGCCCTGGCCGGGACCGATGCCGCGTGGGAGGCACTGTTCGCTGCCTACGGAGTCCATCGCTGCGACGACCTGGCCTCCTTCGCCGACAGCCTGGAGCTCTTCGCGATCGGCCGACGGGTGCGGCGCCGGGCCGGGGGCATCGCGACCGTCCACGACTCCGGCGCCGAACGGGTGCTGGTCGCCGACCTCGCCGAGGTCCTGGGCGTCCCGTTCGCTCCCCTCTCGGCCGACACCACCGACCGGATCGGCCGGCTGCTCGACCCCGGGCTGCAGGCCACCAACCCCCTGGACGTCTGGGGCGGCGGTCAGTCCACCGAGGACCTCTTCACCGGCTGCCTGGCCGCTCTCGCCGCCGACGACGGGGTCGATGCCGTCGCCCTCGCGGTCGACCTGGTCCCTGAGTACGACGGCGACGAGTCGTTCGGTCGCGCCCTGGTCAACGTCACCGCGCGCACCGACAAGCCGGTCGTGGTGCTCTCCCATCTCTCCTCGGCGATCGACCAGCCGCTCGCGACCCGGCTGCGGGCGCAGGGCATCCCCGTGCTGGAGGGCACCCGGTCGGGCCTGCGGGCCCTGGGCCACCTCCGCGACCACGCTCGACACCACGAGCCGCTCGGTGGCGAGGTCGACAGCGAGCGCCAGCGTCGTTGGGTCGAGCGGCTGGACGTCGGCGATCCTGATCCGCTCGCCCTGCTCGCGGACTACGGCATCGCGGTGACGGCTTCAGAGGCAGTCGACTCCGCCGAGGCCGCGGTCGAGGCCGCAGCCCGCGTCGGCTATCCGGTGGTGCTCAAGACCGCCAACCCCGACATCTCCCACAAGGTGGACGTCGACGGGGTCCGGCTCTCCCTCGCCGACGCGGCGGCGGTGCGCGCGGCGTACGACGGGCTCAGCCGGCTCGGGCCTCGCGTCGAGGTGCAGGCCCAGGTGCCGCCCGGTGTCGAGCTGGCCATCGGCATGTGGCGCGATCCGCTGCTCGGGGCGTTGGTCGTGGTGGCGGCCGGCGGGACCCTCGTGGAGCTGATCGACGACCGGGTGGTCGCCCTTCCTCCGGTCTCCGCAGGGTGGGCCCGAGAGCTCGTCGCCCGGCTCAAGGTGGCGCGGCTGCTGGAGGGCCACCGGGGCAGCCGGGCTGCCGACATCGACGCGGTGGTCGACACGATCGTGGCCGTCTCGCAGCTCGCCCACGAGCTCGGGGAGCACCTCGACGCCCTCGACGTGAATCCGCTCATCGTGTCGCCGAGCGGTGCGACCGCCGTGGATGCCCTGGTGGCCCCCCGCACCCGCTAGGGGTCAGCGGCCGGTCGGGAACGGCAGCGCGATCGGGTCCGGGTCGAGGCGGCTGTTGCCCTCGGCGTCGAAGCGGTCCAGCCCCAGGTCGGACACGTCGAGGAGGTCGGTGGAGCCGGTCAGCACCAGGTCGGCGGCGGCCGTCGCCACCCCCGGTCCCCACATCATCCCGTGACCGCCGGCTGCCGCGACGACCGAGCCGTCGACCGGCCCGTCGGCGGTGAGCAGCGGCCCCAGGATCGGCAGGTGGTCCGGGGTGAAGTCGATGGTCGCGGCCCAGGCCTTGCGCAGGCCGAGCGAGGCCGTCACCGGCAGCAGCGTCGCGATCCGCGCGCGCATCTGCTCGTAGTAGTCCCAGTCGAAGTGGGTCGACTCACCGGGCTGCTCGTCGGGGTTGCTCATCCCCCACATCACCCCGCCCTCCTCGGGTCGCCAGTAGATCCCGGAGGCGAGGTCGAAGACCATGGGCAGCCGGGAGGACGCCAGGTCGGGGTGGGGTTGCGTGACGACGACCTGGTGGCGGACGCCGTACGACGCGACCGCGCCGCCGGCCGCGCGACCGACGGCCTCGAGCGTCGGCCCACCGGTGAGCACGACCCGGTCGGTGCTGATCAGCCCTGCGGAGGTGTGGACGCCGGTGACCCGGCCACCGCTCACCTCGAGGCCGACGAAGGCCGTCCGCTCGCGCACCCGCACCCCCGCGGTGAACAGGGCGGCGGTGTAGGCCAGCACGTTGCGGGGCGGGTCGAGGTAGCCGTCACCCGGCGCATAGGAGCCCCCGAGCGTCTGGCCGGTGGCCATCGCCGGGTTGAGGTCGTCGAGCTCGCCGGGCTCGACCCAGCGGACGTCGAGGCCCAAGGCGGCCTGCATCGCGATCCGGGCCTTCGCCGTTGCCACCTCCTCGACGGTGAAGCAGGGCATGAAGTAGCCCTGCTCGACGAAGCCCGAGTCGATGCCGAGTCGGTCGTGCTGCCGGAGGTAGAAGTCGCGGCTGAACATGCCGAGGCGTACGGCGGCCTCGGTGCCGCCCTGGGCCCGCACCATGCCGGCTGCACGCGAGCTCGCACCGGAGCCGAGGGTGCCCTTCTCGAGCAGGACGACGCTGCCGGCGCCGGCCTGCCGCAGCTGCCACGCGCACCACGCACCGATGGTGCCGCCACCCACGACAACGACGTCCGCACTGGTCACCTTCCCGAGGCTGGCATAGACTGAACGGTCAGTCAATGCGTCCGTTTCGGAGGATCCCATGTACGGCCTGACTCCCGAAGACCTCGCCCTCCAGGCGCGAGCCCGAGCGTTCGCCGACGCGTTGATCCCCTACGAGGAGTACGCCGAGGAACACGGCGGCGCCCTGCCCGAGGGCGTCGCCCAGGAGCAGCACGAGAAGGCCATCGCCGAGGGCCTCTACGCCACCAACCTGCCGACCTCCGTCGGAGGCCGAGGCTGCACCACGCTGCAGCAGGTGCTGGTGCAGGAGCAGGGCGGGCGGGTCACCAACGGCCTCGCCTGGTGCCTGCACACCCCGCCTGCCTGGTGGCCCGCCGTCGCCAACGACCACCAGCGCGAGACGTGGCTGCTGCCGACCGTGCGCGGCGAGAAGCTGGAGTGCTACGCCATCACCGAGGAGTACGCCGGCTCCGACGTCTCCGACCTCCGGGCGACCGCCCGGCGCGACGGCGACGACTACGTCCTCGACGGGGTCAAGTGGCACGTGACCTCCTACAACGAGGCCGACTACCTCTTCTTCCAGGCGGTCCTCACCGAGGGGCCGTACGCGGGTGACCAGGCCCTCTTCGTCCTCGACAAGGACACCCCCGGCGTCCGGGTGGTCCGCACCCCGGCCTACACGCACACGCTCGGTCACGAGCACCCGATCGTCGCGTTCGAAGGCGTCCGCGTGCCGGCGACCCACCTCGTCGGCAGCGAGGATGCCGGCATGACGTTCGTCTACGAGTGGTTCCGCTTCGAGCGGATGATGATCGCCGCCCGGTGCCTGGGCGCCACCGAGCGGCTGATCGACGAGGCGACCTCGTTCGCGCAGCAGCGCTCGATCGGGTCGGAGCGGCTGGTCGACAAGCAGCTCGTCGAGGCGATGCTGGCCGACAGCCTCACCGAGCTGTACGCCGGCCGCGCCATGCTCTACACGCTGGCCCGGGCCGTCGACGACGGCGCCGACGTCAAGGTGCTGCACGCGCAGTGCTCGATGGCCAAGCTGTTCGCCTCCGAGCTCTCCAACCGGGTGGCCGACCGGGCGGTGCAGATCTTCGGAGGGCGCGGCTACATGCGCGAGAACGTCGCGGAGCGGTTCTTCCGCGAGCTGCGGGTCGAACGGATCTGGGAGGGCGCCAGCGAGGTCCAGCGGCTCATCATCGCCGGACAGCTCGACAAGCGGGGGCGCGCCGGCCTGGTGTGAAGGTGAGGCGCGGGTTCATCACCCCTGCCGAGCCGACCCGACTAGGGTGGCTGGCGTGTCCAGTGCAGTGAGCCCCGTGTGGGTCGGGATCGTGGATGACGCCTCGATCTTCCCGCCCGGCAACGTCGGGTTCCACGATGCGCTCTCCGCTCACCATGCCCGCGACGATGACGGCTTCGTCGGCAGCTTCGTGCTGACCGACACCGAGCTCCCCCTCGCCCGCGGCGCGCGGGCCAGGTTGTCGGTGGTCCTCACCGGGGGCGCCGGTCAGGTGGCCGGGCCGCTGGGACTCGGACGACGGCTCGGCCTGCAGATCGCCGGCGTGGAGATCGCCCTGCGCGACCCCGACGACCTCCCCGGCAACGCGCGACGGGTGGTCGCCGCTCTCGATGCCGCCCGCGACGAGGGCGTCCTCGACGACGACCTGACCGTCTCGGTCGAGCTCCCCCAGATCTCACCGACCCCAGGGTGGCTGGCTGCGGCCGACGTGGTCGCCGAGTCCGAGCTGCGGCTCAAGTTCCGCACCGGGGGGCTCGAGGCCCACCTGTTCCCCTCGCCCACCGTCCTCGCCGAGTGGATCGAGGCAGCCCTGGACCGGGAGACGCCGTTCAAGTGCACCGCCGGGCTGCACCACGCCGTCGCGCACACCGACCCGGAGACCGGGTTCGCCCACCACGGCTTCCTCAACGTGCTGCTGGCGGCACGGGCCTCGCTCGACGGTGACGACGTGGTCGGCGTACTCGCCGAACGCGACGCGGAAGCCCTCACGACGCGGTTCCGCGACCTCGGCGTCGACACGATGGCACGCACGCGGACGTGGTTCACCTCGTTCGGCTCCTGCAGCGTGAGCGAGCCGCGCGACGACCTGGCTGCCCTGGGTCTGCTGTGAGCGGCTTCGGGATCGACCACCTGCCCTACGGCGTCTACTCCGGGCGCGACGGGCGCAAGCGGGTCGGCGTACGCCTGGACGACACCGTCATCGACCTCCGCGCGGTGGAGATGCCGGAGTTCGACAACGGCTCGCTCAACGAGTTCCTGGCCCTGGGTCGCGACGCGTGGGAGTCCGCACGAGCGACCGTCATCGACCTGGTCGAGTCCGGCAATGCCGTCACGACACCACTCGCTGAGGTGGACCTGCACCTGCCCTTCGAGGTGGGCGACTACGTCGACTTCTACTGCTCACTCGACCACGCCACCAACGTGGGCCGGATCTTCCGGCCCGACTCGCCCGCGCTGCCGGCCAACTGGCGACACCTGCCGATCGGCTACCACGGGCGCTCGGGCACTGTCGTGGTGAGCGGTACGCCGGTCGTCCGCCCGTGCGGGCAGCGCAAGGCACCCGCCGACGAGGCTCCGACGTACGGGCCCAGCGTGCGCCTCGACATCGAAGCCGAGCTGGGCTTCGTGATCGGCACCGGCACCGCCCTCGGCTCACGGATCGGTACGGCGGAGTTCGCCGACCACGTGTTCGGGGTGGTGGGGCTCAACGACTGGTCCGCGCGCGACATCCAGGCCTGGGAGTACGTCCCGCTCGGCCCGTTCCTGGGCAAGTCGTTCGCCACCTCGGTGTCCGCGTGGGTGACGCCCCTCCAGGCGCTCGACGCGGCCTGGACTCCTCTCCCCGGCCAGGACCCCGAGCCGCTGCCCTACCTGCGGGTCGCCGGGGACGCGGGGCTCGACATCGCCGTGGAGGTCGAGCTGAACGGCAGGATCGTGAGCCGGCCGCCGTACTCCTCGATGTACTGGTCGCCGGCCCAGATGCTGGCCCACCTCACCGTCAACGGCGCCTCGACGCGGCCGGGAGACCTGTTCGCCTCGGGCACGATCAGCGGGGCGGAGCGCGACCAGCGCGGGTCCTTCCTGGAGTTGAGCTGGGGCGGCACGGAGCCGTTCGCCGGCGACCACACCTTCCTGCGCGACGGCGACGAGGTCGTGCTGCGCTACACCGCGGCGGGCACCGCCGGCGGGCGGATCAGCCTGGGAGAGGTGTCCGGACGAGTGGTTCCCGCCATCGACCCCAGTTGAAGCTCCACCTCGGGCGTGGTGTCGGCCCGATGTGGTTGTGTGGGTGATCGGCGAGCTGCTCTGCCGCCGCGCTAGGAGGAGCACCATGACTCGACGCACCTTGACCACGCGTCTCGCTGCCGTGCTGGCGGTCGCCCTGACCGTTCCCGCAAGCGCAGTCGCGGCCGGCGGCGGCACAATCGGAGCGTCGGGGATCGGCGACCCCTACTACGCCGACTACGGCAACGGTGGCTACGACGTCACCCACTACCGCATCCGAGTGGGCTACCGACCCGCCACCGACCGCGTCGTCGGACGCACCGTCGTCTCCGCGATCGCGAAGAAGCGGCTCACCCGCTTCAACCTCGACCTCGTGCTGCCCGCTTCGAAGGTGCTGGTCAACGGCAAGGCTGCGGGGTTCAGCCAGAGCGCCCACGAGCTCGTCGTGACGCCTCGTCGGGCCATCGCCGAGGGCCGGACGATGAAGGTCCTGGTGCGCTACGCCGGCAAGCCGGCCAACTTCTCCGCCCACGGCGTCTCCCCGTGGATCACGACCCAGGACGGCGCCGCCGCCGTCGGCGAGCCCGAGATCGCCCCGTGGTGGTTCCCGGCCAACGACCACCCGCGTGACAAGGCGAAGTTCGACGTCCGGGTCACGGTCCCCCGTCATGTCGAAGCCATCGGCAACGGCGTGCTGGTCTCGAAGACGGCGACCGGCACGAAGCGCACGTGGCACTGGCGCGAGCACAAGCAGATGGCCACCTACCTCGCCTTCTTCGTGGCCGGCCAGTTCGACATCACCCGCTCACGCACGGCCGACGGCCTACCCGTGCTGACTGCCGTCGCCAGCAACGGTGGCAGCGCGGCACGCTTCGCCGCCGAAGACCTCGCCCGCACCCCGGAGGTCGTCGACTGGCACGCCGCCCGGTGGGGTCGCTACCCGTTCGACGCCCTGGGGGGCGTCGCGCCAGCCGCCAGCTTCGGGTTCGCCCTCGAGAACCAGACCCGCCCGGTCTACTCCCGGCTCTTCTGGACCGGCGGCAACAACATCTACGTCGTCGTCCACGAGCTCGCCCACCAGTGGTACGGCGACTCGGTGTCGGTGAAGAACTGGCGCGACATCTGGCTCAACGAGGGCTTCGCGACCTTCACGACCTGGCTGTGGTCCGAGGACCACGGCGAAGGAACCGCCCAGCAGATCTTCGACGACACCTACGGCGGCACCCCGGCCAACGACCCGTTCTGGGACGTCAAGATCGGCAACCCCGGCAGGCACAACGAGTTCAACGGGGCGGTCTACGACCGGGGCGCCATGACGCTGCAGGCCCTGCGCAACCGGATCGGCGAGGACGACTTCTTCACCGTGATGCGCACCTGGGCGCGGGTCCACCGCTACGAGAACGCCGCGATCCCCCAGTTCATCGCGCTGGCCGAACGGGTCTCCGGCAAGCAGCTCGACGGCTTCTTCGACCACTGGCTCTACCGCAGCACGAAGCCCGCCGCGACACCCGCCAACGGGTTCCCGGCGACCCGTACGACGCCGGGCACGATCGTGTCGCTGGCCAAGATCGCCGCGGCCCAGCGCCTGATCTCCGGGGCCGAGCGACGGTGATCTGAGCGCCTACACGCCTTCGCGGTCGGCGAAGCCGGGGTGCACGAAGGGCTCCCCGCGCTTCATGCTCTCCACGGCGCCGGGGTGCACGCGATGCAGGTGGGCGATGGCCTTGCGGCGGTAGCGCAGGATCTGGACGGCTCCGAGCGTCCAGAACAGATACTGCACGCACATCGCCACCCGGAAGTCGCCGAGGTCGTAGGCCGAGGACCCGCGCGGCTCTCGCCAGTCGAGCACCACGCCGATCAGGGCCATCGTGAGCAGCGACGCCGAGAACCCGCCGATGTTCACGAAGCCGTTGGCGCGTCCCGACGACTCGATGGGGGTGAACGACCGGGCCAGGTCGAAGCCCACCATCGAGGCGGGTCCACCCGTGCCCATCAGGCAGACCAGCACCACCAGCAGCCACATCGGCGACGGGGTCGAGCGCGCCAGGACGACTCCCCAGCAGGCAGCCATCGAGCAGACCACTCCCAGCACCAGGTAGGACCGGTAGAACGGGAAGCGCGCCACCAGCGCCCCCATCAGCAGTCCGCTGAGCACCACCCAGCCGGTCATCACCATCAACAAGGTGCTGGCGCTCGCCGTACTCAGGCCCTGGCCGCGCACCAGGAACGGAAAGCCCCACAGCATGGAGAACACGGTGACCGAGAACTGGGCGGTGAAGTGCGACCACATGCCCAGCCGGGTGCCGGGATTCCCCCAGACCAGGCGCAACGAGCGGCCCACCGCACGAACCTTGATCTTGGCGACCCTGCCCCGCCGGTAGGGAGAGTCCTTCACCAGCAGCGCCACCGCCACCATCAACGGCAGGCCGATGGCCGAGGCCCAGGCGAAGGTGCGGGTCCAGCCCAGGTCGTGCAGGGCCCACGCCAGGGGTGCGGCGGCGATGATCGCACCGACCTGGCCGACCTGACCGGTCAGCTGGGTGACCAGCGGCGCCTGCCGCACCAGGAACCACAGGCTGACCAGCCTGATCACGCTGACGAAGATGGTCGCGTCGCCGGCGCCGAGGATCGCACGCGCTACGACGGCTGCGGGGAACGACGTGGCGAAGGCGAACAGCAGCTGGCCGAGGGTCATCAGCCCGAGCCCCACGAGCAGCATCCGGCGGGAGCCGAAGCGGTCCAGGAGTACGCCGACCGGGATCTGCAGGCCGGCATACACCAGCAGCTGCAGGACCGTGAAGAACGCCAGCTGGGTGGCGGTGACCCCGAACCGGTCCGCCGCGATCAGGCCGGCGACGCCGAGTGAGCTGCGGTGGAAGATGGCCAGGACGTAGACCGTCAGGGCCACCAGCCAGATCATCCAGGCTCGGCGACTGCCGATGTCGTGGATCTGCTCGGTCACCGGGGTCATCCGTCGTAGTCCACGACGACCTCGTCGGTGGTCGGGTAGGACTGGCAGGTGAGCACGTAGCCACGGGCGAGGTCGTCGGGCTCGAGCGCGAAGTTGGTGGCCATCTCGACCTCACCGCTCAGCAGCCTGGCGCGACACGTGCCGCACATGCCGCCCTTGCAGGCATACGGGGCGTCGGCGCGCGCTTCCAGCATCGCGTCGAGGATGCTCTGGTCGTGGCCCACCTCGAGGTCGCTGGCCCGCCCGTCCAGCGTGGCCGTCACCTTGGCCCGCACGCCCGCGGTCACCTCCGGGGGACGTGCCAGAGCCGTGGCGTGGAAGAGCTCGACGTGGACGTGGGCGGCATCGACGCCGGAGGCCAGCAGCACCTCGCGGCCTCCGGTGACCATCTCGAACGGACCGCACAGGAACCACTCGTCGATCTCCCCCAGCATTCCGGCTGCGATCACCCGTCCGATCCGGTCGTCGTCGAGGCGCCCCGAGAAGAGCTCGGACTGACCCGCCTCGCGAGTCAGGAAGTGCAGGATCCGCAACCGGTCCGGATGCTGTCGCTGCAGGTCCTCGAGCTCGCGCAGGAACATCACCGAACGCATCGTGCGGTTGCCGTAGAGCAGGGTGATCGTGCTGCCCGGCTCGACGGCCAGGATCGTGGCCAGGTTGGACAGGATCGGTGTGATCCCCGAACCGGCCGCGATCATGGCGTAGCCCTTGCTGTGCCGCGGGTCGAGCTCGGTGGTGAAGTGGCCGCTGGGCGTCATCACCTCGAGGGCGGCGCCCGGGCGCATCCGCTCGAGCGCGTACGCCGAGAACTCGCCGTCGGGGATGTGCTTGACCCCGATCCGGAGTGGGCCACCCACCGGAGAGCAGATCGAGTAGTTGCGCCGCGCCCCGTGCCACCGGATCGCCACGTGCTGGCCCTGGGTGAAGGCGTAGTCGTCGCTCAGCTCGGCCGGGACCTCGAACGTGACCAGCACGCTGTCCTCGGTCAGGGGCTCCACGGCAGCGACGATGAGCTCGTGGAACACAGCATGGGACACGTCTCGACTCTAGGACCCCACCGCCGAGTCGTGAGTCCGGGCCCGTTCACTTGCGCCTTAAGGCCCCGTGAGTCGTGAGTTGTATCCGCCTCGGTGACCCGGAGGCACAACTCAAGGGACCCGGAGGCACAACTCGACGGACCCGGAGGCGCAACTCGACGGGTAGGGGCATCGGCTCACCACAGCTCCAGCGAGTCGTGGAAGATCCCCGCGAGGTCCTCGGCGGTGACCGTCCGGGGGCAGGTCGCCAACAGCCGCTGCTGCTGGAGCGCGCCGTCGACCAGAGAGTCGACGTCAGCGGCGAGGTAGCCCACCTCGGCCAGCCCGTTGGGGATGCCGATGTCGCGCATCAGGTCGACCAGCACGTCCGACAGCGACCCGTGCCCCGCCGGGTCGAGCAGGCGGGCGGCCCGCTGCTGACGCGCCGGGTCGCAGTCGAGCAGGAAGCGGAACGCAGCCGGGGCGGTCAGGGAGACCGCCATCCCGTGCGGCACCATCGGCTCGCCGGCCGGGTAGTCGGGCGGCTGGTAGCCCCGAACCCGCCCCGCGATCGGGTAGCCGTTGGCGTGCGGGATGTGCACCCCGGCGTTGCCGAAGCCCATCCCGGCGAACGTCGCGGCCAGCGCGAGCTCGTGCCGCGCCGCCAGGTCGTCGCCGTGGTGCACCGCCTGCCGGAACGACGTCCCGAGCAGACCCATCGCCCGCTCCGAGAACATGTCGGCGATGGGGTTGGCGCCGCAGTAGGGCACCCGCTGCTCCGGGGTCTTGGCGTCGTACGACGTGTAGGAGCGGGCCGTATAGCTCTCCAACGCATGGCACAGGATGTCCATCCCGCTGGCCGCCGTCACGGCCGGTGGCGCGGTGACGGTCAGGTCGGGATCGATGACCGCGATGGTCGGACGCAGCCGCGGATGGCTGATGCCGGTCTTCACCTTCAGGGCCAGCACGTCGAGGACGCACACGGTCGTGCTCTCGCTGCCGGTGCCGGCGGTGGTGGGTACGGCGACCAGCGGCAGCAGCGGCTCGGTGGGCGCCCGGCCACCGCCGACCGGAGCGTTGACGTAGTCCATCAGCTCGCCCGGGTTGGTGGTCATCAGGTTGACGGCCTTCGCGGTGTCGATGCTCGAACCGCCACCGACCGCGACGTAGGCGTCGAACGGGCCGGAGGACCTGGCGAAGTCGATCGCGGCCTGCATGCTCTCGTCGGTGGGCTCGACCCGGCTGCCGTCGAAGACCACCGTCTGGACGCCGAACGCATGCATCTGCTCGGCCACCCGTTGCGGGAGCCCGGTGGCCGCCACGCCGGCGTCGGTGACCACGAGCACGCGGCGTACACCGAGCTCGGCGAGGTCGTGGCCGACCTCCCGTGACGCCCCCGGACCGAACTTCAGTTGCGGTGCGCCATAGGTGAACACGGTCTCGGCAGCCATGCGCCCCAACCTACTGAACCGATCTTTCGCGCGTGTCTGGGCCGTTGTGACTAGCCCGTAACGTGCCGATCGTGGGAATGTCGCAGCATGTTCTCCCGAATTGCGATCGTGAACCGTGGCGAGGCCGCGATGAGGCTGATCCACTCGGTGCGTGACATCAACGCCGAGGGTGGCGAGCAGATCCAGACGATCGCGCTCTACACCGACGCCGAACGCAGCGCCATGTTCGTGCGCGAGGCCGACATCGCCTATCCGCTCGGCCCGGCCGCCTCACGCCCCTACCTCGACCTCGCCAAGCTGGAGAAGGCCCTGGTCGCGACCAAGGCCGACGCCGTGTGGGTCGGGTGGGGCTTCGTGGCCGAGGACCCCACCTTCGTCGACCTCTGCGATCGCCTCGGCCTCACCTTCATCGGACCCAGCGCGTCCGCGATGCGCCAGCTCGGCGACAAGATCGGCTCCAAGCTGATCGCCGAGGAGGTCGGCGTACCCGTCGCTCCGTGGAGCCGCGGCGCCCTGGACACGCTCGAGGACGCGCTGGAGTCGGCCGCCCGGGTCGGCTACCCGCTGATGCTGAAGGCGACAGCCGGCGGTGGCGGACGCGGGATCCGCAAGGTCGAGGACGCTGCTGAGCTCGAGGACGTCTACCAGCGCACCCGCGACGAGGCCCAGCGGGCGTTCGGCAACGGCGCGGTGTTCCTGGAGAGCCTGGTCACCGGGGCCCGTCACGTCGAGGTGCAGGTCATCGCCGACGGTCAGGGCACCGCGTGGGCTGTCGGGGTCCGCGACTGCTCGGTGCAGCGACGCAACCAGAAGGTGATCGAGGAGTCGGCCTCCCCGCTCCTCTCCCCCGAGCAGACGGCCCACCTCAAGGAGTCGGCCGAGCGCCTCGCGCTGGCGGTCGACTATGCGGGCGCCGGCACGGTCGAGTTCCTCTACCACCCGGAGTCGCAGGTCTTCGCGTTCCTCGAGGTCAACACCCGCCTCCAGGTCGAGCACACCATCACCGAGGTCACCACCGACCTCGACCTGGTGAAGGCCCAGATCCACGTCGCCGCCGGAGGCCGCCTCGAGGGCGAGAAGCCCGCCGAGAAGGGCCACTCCGTCGAGGCGCGGCTCAACGCCGAGGACCCCGACCGCGACTTCGCGCCCGCTCCCGGCCGGATCGCCCTGCTCGAGCTGCCGGCCGGTCCGGGCATCCGGGTCGACACCGGCGTCGGCGAGGGCGACACGATCCCCGCCGACTTCGACTCGATGATCGCCAAGATCATCGCCTACGGCCGCACGCGCGACGAGGCCCTCGGACGGCTGCGCCGGGCCATGGGCGACACCACCGTCGTGATCGAGGGCGGCGCCACCAACAAGAGCTTCATCCTCGAGCTGCTCGACCAGCCCGAGGTGACGACGGGGGAAGGCGGCTGGGCCGACACCGGCTGGATCGACCGCGTCCGTGCCGAGGGTCGCCTGATCGCCCACGAGCACTCCGGCGTCGCCCTGGTCGCTGCCGCGATCGAGGCGTACGACGACCAGCTGACCGTGGAGATCAGCCGACTGCTCGAGACCGCCCATGGTGGCCGCCCGCAGGTCCAGCACGAGATCGGCCGCCCCGTCGACCTCAAGCTGCGCGGCACGACCTACCGCGTCACTGCCCTGCAGACCGGTCAGCACCGCTTCCGCGTCACGGTCGCCGAGGGCGAGGCCGAGGACGTCGTCGACGTGGAGGTCGAGCGCATCGACGAGTTCCACGGTCGGATGACGGTCAACGGGGTCCGCTACCGCATCGTCACCGCCACCTACGGCCCGACCCACCTGGTCGAGGTCAACGGGGTCACCCACCACGTCAGCCGCGACGAGGGCGGCGTGATGCGCTCCCCGTCGCCGGCGCTGGTGGTCGCCACCCCGGCAGCGCTCGGCGAGCTGGTCGCCCAGGGTGCGCCGGTGCTCGTGCTGGAGAGCATGAAGATGGAGACGGTGCTGCACGCGCCGTTCCCGGCCCGGGTCAAGGAGCTGCTGGTGATGACCGGCAGCCAGGTGGAGACCGGCGCGCCGCTCATCCGCCTCGAACCCGTCGAGGCCGACGCCGGAGAGGCGGCTACGCCCGAGGTCACCGCCACCGGACCCGGCCTCGACCTGCCCGTCCCCGCGGCCGAGCGCTCCCCGGCCGACCGTGCGGAGTCGGGCCGCGCCCACCTGACGGCGACCATGCTCGGCTTCGACATCGACGAGACCAATGCCGGCGCCACCCTGGCCGACTATCTTGCCGCCCGTGAACAGCTCCGTGCCGACGGCGTCCCCGTCGTACCCGACGAGATCGCCCTGCTGGGCGTGTTCGCCGACCTCGCCGAGCTGAGCCGCAACCGGCCGGTCGCCGAGGAGCAGCACACCGAGCTGCGAGTGCACAGCTCGCGCGAGCACTTTCACACCTACCTCCAGAGTCTCGACGTCGAGCGCGGTGGGCTGCCTGAGTCCTTCAGCAGCCGGCTGAAGACCGTCCTGGGCCACTACGGGGTCTCCGACCTCGAGCCCACACCCGAGCTCCAGGACGCCGTGTTCCGGATCTTCCTGGCCCAGCGCTCCGCGGCCGACGCCCAGGTCGCCATCACGCTGCTCCAGCGCTGGAGCGACGAACCGGCACCGCCGGAGGCGCTCGCCTCCGGAGTCCGCCAGCTGCTCGACCGCCTGGTGCGCGCCACCCAGCTGCGCTTCCCCGTCATCGGCGACCTGGCCCGGAGCGTGCGGTTCCGTTGGTTCGACCAGCCGCTGGTCGACGCCGAGCGGCTCAGCGTGGTGGCCGGCGTCCGGGCCGAGGTGACCGCGCTGGCCGAGGACCCCGAGGCGCCCGACCACGCCGAGCGCATCGAGGCGCTGGCCGCGATCCCCGAGCAGATCGTCGCGTTCCTCGCCGAGCGCCTCGAGACCGGCATCCCCGAGCAGGAGCCGATGCTCGAGGTGCTGGTCAAGCGCCACTACCGCGAGTTCGACCTCCACGAGCTGCGCTCGACGCGGGTGGCGGCGCGGCCGTTCGTGATCGCCGACTACACCCTCGACGACCGGCCGACGCACCTGATCTCCACGATCGGCACGGTCGCCGAGCTCGAGGCCGGGTCCAGCGACCTCGAGGTCGGTCTCGCCGCCGAGGTGGCCGCTCGGCTTCCGGGCCACGAAGCCGTCGTCGACCTCTACCTGCACTGGCCGCAGGCGGCCGCAGGCCCCCGACTCGCCCGAGGCGGAGTCGGCGGCGCTGGCCGAGGTGGTCGGCGGTCTCAGCCTCGCTCAGGACGTCCGCCGGATCGCGGTCGCCGTCTGTCCCGGTGGTGACCGGCCGGTCAGCTACTTCACCTTCCGCCCGGGCGAGGGTGGGGTCGTCGAGGACACCCTGGTGCGCGGGGTCCACCCGATGGTCGGCCGGCGGCTCAACCTGTGGCGGCTGCGCGGCTTCGAGGTGACCCGCATCGAGGCGCCCGACGACGTCCTGCTCTACGAGTGCGTGGCGCGCGAGAACCCCGCCGACCGACGCCTGGTGGCGCTGGCGCAGGTGCGTCAGCTGGCCGTCGTACGCAACGACGAGGGCAAGGTCATCGCGCTGCCCCACGCGGAGCGCGCGGTGGAGAACTGCCTCGAGGCGATCCGCCGCACCCGTACGGCGCGTGGCTCCGCCGGCACCAAGCTCGACACCAACCACGTCTGGATCCAGATCTGGCCGCTGGTCGACGCCGACATCGACCAGCTCACCGCCCTGCAGAGCAAGATCACCCCGCTCAGTGACGGTGCGGGCATCGAGGAGGTCACCGCCCAGGGTCGCGTGGCCGGTCCCGACGGGGTCCCGGTGCCGATCATGGTGCGCTTCTCGGCGCGGCCCGGCGCCGGCGTGGTCGCGAGCATCGAGGAGCCGCCGACCGAGCGCCTCAAGCCGCTCGACGACTACGCCGCCAAGGTGCTGCGGGCGCGGCGGCGCGGACTGGTCTACCCCTACGAGCTGGCCGACGTGCTCACCGGAGCCGGAGGGTCGCTCGTCGAGCACGACCTCGACGACACCGGTGCGCTCGCGCCCGTGGACCGGGCCCCCGGTCTCAACAAGGCCGGCATCCTGGTCGGCGTCGTGACCACGCCGACCCCCCTGCACCCCGAAGGGGTCAAGCGGGTCATCCTGTGCGGCGACCCGACGATGGCGCTGGGTGCGGTCTCCGAGCCCGAGTGCTCCCGGATCATCGCGGCGATCGACCTGGCCGAGCAGCTGGCGGTGCCCGTCGAGTGGTTCGCGCTCTCGGCCGGCGCCCGCATCTCCATGGGCTCCGGCACCGAGAACATGGACTGGGTGGCGGCGGCGCTGCGGCGGATCGTGGAGTTCACCCAGGACGGTGGCGAGATCAACGTCGTCGTCGCCGGGATCAACGTCGGCGCCCAGCCCTACTGGAACGCCGAAGCGACCATGCTGATGCACACCAAGGGCATCCTGGTGATGACCCCCGACAGCGCGATGGTGCTGACCGGCAAGCAGTCGCTGGACTTCTCCGGCGGGGTCTCGGCGGAGGACAACTTCGGCATCGGTGGCTACGACCGGGTGATGGGGCCCAACGGCCAGGCGCAGTACTGGTCCCGCGACCTTGCCGGTGCCTTCGCGATCCTGATGGCGCACTACGAGCACACCTACATCGCTCCCGGCGAGACCCGGCCCCGGCAGATGGAGACGTCGGACCCCACCGACCGCGACGTCACGACGTACCCCCACGAGTTCGAGGGCAGCGACTTCAAGACCGTGGGCGACATCTTCGCCCCGGAGACGAACAAGGACCGCAAGAAGCCGTTCGACATCCGCACGGTGATGAGGGCCCTGTCCGACCAGGACCACCCGACCCTGGAGCGTTGGGCCTCGATGGCCGACGCCGACACGGCCGTGGTCCAGGACGCCCACCTCGGCGGCTACCCGGTGCTGCTGCTCGGCATCGAGTCGCGGACCGTGCCGAGGCGTGGGTTCCCGCCCACCGACGGACCGGACGTCTACACCGCCGGCACCCTGTTCCCGAAGTCGTCGAAGAAGGCGGCCCGGGCGATCAACGCGGCCAGCAACAACCGGCCGCTGGTGGTGCTGGCCAACCTGTCCGGGTTCGACGGGTCACCGGACTCGATGCGCAACCTGCAGCTGGAGTACGGCGCCGAGATCGGCCGCGCGATCATCAACTTCCGTGGCCCGATCGTGTTCTGCGTGATCTCGCGCTACCACGGTGGCGCCTTCGTCGTCTTCTCCAAGCAGCTCAACCCGCAGATGACCGTGCTGGCCATCGAGGGATCCTTCGCCTCGGTGCTGGGCGGGGCTCCGGCCGCCGCGGTGGTGTTCTCCGGTGAGGTCGACAAGCGTGCCGCAGCCAGCCCGCTGATCAAGGAGCTGGAGGCCCGGATCGCCGATGCCTCGGGCCGCGAGCGGGCCACCCTCCTGGTCGAGCTCGCTGACCTGCGCGCGTCGCTGCGGGCCGAGAAGATCAGCGAGGTGGCGGCCGAGTTCGACGGCATCCACAACATCCACCGGGCGGTCGACGTGGGCTCGGTCGACGCGGTCATCGAGGCGTCGCGGCTGCGACCCGAGGTGATCGCCGTGATCGAGCGCGGCCTCAGCTGACTGCACGACTCCCCAACTCTCACATGGGTGGGGATGGTCGTGCTGGACGTCCTGCCTGCCCGGACCGTTGGCCCCTGTGTTCCTCCGGCGGGCGGGAGCACGCTGAGGAGACGACCAGTGCTGGCTGGCCCGTGGAGCAGATGAGGTGGACAGCATGTACTTCGACGACGGGCACATGGACGCGGGCTGGGGCATCACCGCGATGGTCGTGATGATGCTGCTCTTCCTGGTGGTGATCGGGCTCGGCGTACTCGCCGCCGTCCTGGTCGCGAGGGGCGGACCGTCACCATCGAAGGCCACCCCGGCGATCAGCACCCTTGCCGCCGAGGAGATCCTGGCAGAGCGCCTGGCGCGCGGAGAGATCGATGCGACGGAGTACGCCGAGCGCATGCAGGCGTTGACGACCCAGCACCGGCGGGCCTGACGGCGCGGGTGGCGGCCGCGGCCTCGGGTGGGCGCGGCAAGGCTGGGCCGAAGAACCGCCGGGCAGCCGACAAGGCGGAGGTGTTCGAGGAGGCCCTTGCCAGGGTCAGCACGTCGCTCGCCGCGGCTGCTCGACGCAGCGCCGCCGCCCTCAAGGCTGAGCGGATCGAGGCCGCGCGCACCGGTGCCGCAGGCCTGACCAAGGCCGAGGACGGTGCGGACAGCACGCCCACGCCGCGCACCAAGCGCGCGGCCCGGACTCCGGTCGAGAAGAAGAACGTCGCCTCGTCCCGCGCCCAGGGTGCTCGGCGCCAGGCCAAGCGCGACGCCCGCTAGTCCGATTAGAAGGACCAGAAGATCGGGACCACGAGCACGGAGACGATGCCGAACCAGATCAGCATCGGCAGCCCGAACTTCCAGTAGTCGCCGAACCGGTAGCCACCGGGCCCCATCACCATCATGTTCGCCGGGGTGGCGACCGGGGTGAGGAACGACGCCGCGGCAGCGACCGTCACGGCCATCAGCACCGGCTGCACGGAGACGTCGAGCTCGGCGGCGGCGGAGATGCCGATCGGGATCACGATCAGGGCGGTGGCGGTGTTGCTGATCAGCTGCCCGAGGGTCGCCGTCATCACGAACAACCCGAGCAGCAGCGCGTAGGGACCGGCGTCGCCGACCACGTCGACCAGCCCGTTGGCCATCGTGTCCGCCGCCCCGGTCTGTTGCAGGGCGACCGACAGCGGCAGCATCGCGCCGACGATGATCACGGTGGTCCACGAGATGCCGCGGTAGGCCTGCTCCACGGTGATCACCCTCAGCAGCACCATCGCGCAGGCAGCGACCACCCCGACGACCGCCGGCGCGGTGACGCCCAGGGCGAGCATCAGGACCATGCCGGCGAGGATGGCGATGGCCTGCTTCGCGTTGCGGCCCAGCGGAACCGCCTGGCGGCGTACGGTCTCCAGCGAGTCGACGGAGAGTACGCCGGGATCGCCGTCGACGTTGCGCGACAGCGCCTCCCAGCTGCCCTGCACCAGCAGGGTGTCGCCGGCGGCGAGGATGGTGCCGGCGGGTCCCGTGTCGTTGCCCTTGCGCTGGACGGCCAGGATCACCAGGTCGCCGCTGGGCGTGACCATGCCCGGGAAGACGTGTTCGCCGATCAGGTCGGAGCGAGGACTCACCAGCACCTCGGCGACACCCATGTCAGGGGTCATCAGGGCGCCGGCGTCGTAGGCGTCCTCGAGGCGGTAGTGCTGGATCAGCGTCTGGGCGTGCTGGCTCAGGTCGGCGGGCACCGACTTGGCGGTCCGGTCGGGCAGCAGCCGCGGACCGAGCAGGACCGCGATGGCCATGGTGCCGAGCAGCAGCGGGATCCCGACCAGCGCGAACTCGAAGTAGCCGAACGTCTCGCCGGTGGCGTCGGAGAGGGCGTCGGAGGCGATCACGTTGATGGGAGTGCCGGTCAGCGCCAGCATCGAGCCTGCGTGGGCGGCGAAGGCCAGGGGCAGCAGCAGCTGGGACGGCGGGTGGTTGAGCCGGACCGCCACCACCACGACCATCGACAGCAGGGCGGCGACCGCCCCGTTGACGCTGATCAGCGCCGTCAGCAGCGCCACCATCACCATCGTGAAGACGAGCAGCCGGGTGCGTGCGGTCCCCGCGAGCTCGATCAGGCGCTGGCCTGCCCACGCCGGGACGCCGGCAGCGTCGAGGCCTTCGGTGACCACGAACAGGGAGGCGATGAAGATGACCGTGGGGTCGCCGAACCCTGCGAACACCTGGTTGACCGTGAGGATGCCTGTCGCGAAGAGCGCGAGGGAGGCTCCGAGCGCCACGACCTCCACCGGCAGGCGGTTCCAGACGAACAGGACGATGACCGCACCGAGGACGGTGAAGGCAATGGCGGGGTCACTCACGGCTTGCTGAAGGACATCGCCAGGTCGACCAGCAGGCGGGCGCCGAACCCGGTGCAGCCCTTCGGGCGCCACGCCTGGGCGGCCTCGGCCTGGGCGGTGCCGGCGATGTCGAGGTGGGCCCACGGGGTGTCCCCCACGAACTCGGCCAGGAACAGCGCTGCGGTGATGGCGCCGCCGTTGGGGCCGCCGAGGTTGTTGATGTCGGCGATGTCGGAGGCGATCTGGGGCAGGTAGCGCTTGGCCAGCGGCAGCTGCCACACGGGCTCGTCGGTGCTCTCGGCAGCCACCTTGATCTGCTCGATGAGGCCCTGGTGGTTGCCGTTGACCGTGGCGATCTCGGTGCCGAGCGCCCGCATCGAGGCACCGGTCAGGGTGGCGATGTCGACGACCGCGTCGGCCCCCTCCTCGGTGGCCAGCACGAGGGCGTCCGACATCACGAGGCGCCCCTCGGCATCGGTGTTGAGCACCTCGACGGTCTTGCCGCCACGGATCGTCAGCACGTCGCCCATGCCGAGCGCCGTGCCGGACGGCATGTTGTCGGTGCACATGAGGTAGCCGGTGACGACCGTCGGGCATGCGAGCTCGCGCAGCGCGCTCATCGCCGACAGCACGTCGCCCGCGCCGGTCATGTCGTTCTTCATGGTGGCGTGGGTGCCGTCGGCAGGCTTGAGGCTGATGCCTCCGGAGTCGTACATGATGCCCTTGCCCACGAACGTCAGCCTCGGCGCGTCCGGCGCCGCGTCGGCCGGCCGGTAGGTCAGCTTGATCATCCGGGGCGGCTCGCTGCTGCCTTTGTTGACGCCGAGCAGTCCCCCGCAGCCGAGCTCGACCAGGGCGTCCTTGTCGAAGACCTCGACGTCGAGCCCGGTGTCGGCGCCGACAGTCTGTGCGGCCTCTGCCATCCGGGTGGCCGTGAGGTGGGCCGGCGGGCTGTTGGCCAGGTCGCGGGCCATCGAGGTCACCCGTGAGTACGTCGTCCCGCGGTCCGCACCGGCGCGGGCCTCCTCCGCCGATGTCTGAGCAGTGATCAGGAACAGCTCGGCGATGGGCTCGCGGACGGCCTTGCTCTTCAGCGCGGCGTACTCGTAGCGCGACAGCAGGACTCCCTCGACCACCGCCTGGGCGGCCGCGGCAGCCGTCATGCCGGCGGTGTCGGGAAGGGCGATGGCCAGCGATCCGTGCGCCGAGACGCCGTTGGCGAAGGCAGCCGCCGCGTTGCGCAGCGCCGTGACGTCGAGGTCGGCCGGGTCGCCGACGCCCACGGCGACGACGGGCAGACCGGAGGCCCTGGGCACGAGCAGCGCCTGCCCGACCTCGCCGGTGAAGGCGTTGGCCTCGAGTCCGGAGCGTTCGATGCCGAGGTCGGCTGGAGCGTCGCCGGAGGTCGCCACCAGGATGCCGAGGACGGCAGCCTCACCGACGGCGTCGGCCGAGTCGACGACGGAGACCGAGGTCGTGGCCTGGAGTGAGGGAAGCGGGTCGAAGCCCTGTGCCACTGTCATGGGTTCACCTTTCGGGAGACGGAGGGTTTGTTCAGGTCCAGCTCTCGCGCATGCTGCGGCGTACGGCGGCCGCGTCGCGCGACTGGGAGATCACACCGGCGAACGCCAGCACCAGGAAGAGGGCATACCACCACCAGTCGTCGTGGACCCGACTGGTGAATCCGTCCTGGGTGAAGTCGGCCGAGTCGACGGCGCCGAACATCAGCATCAGGCCGGTGACCAGCACGCTCGCCCCAGCCACCCCACTGAGCAGGATGAGCAGCAGCATCGGCAGGTCGGTGAGGATCGCGAAGACCGCGAGCAGCGCACCGACCAGGATGCCGACGATCACGACCACCCAGTTCCAGTCGATGCCGAGCGCCACCATCAGCGCGGCGCCGAGCGAGAACCCGATGGAGGACATCGCGATGACCACGCCGATCGCGTAGTAGAGGTAGGCGAGGATCGCGAAGACGAGAGCGAACACGAAGCCGACCACCCACCCGAGCGCGGTCCCGAGGAAGCGGTCGCCCGCGAACCCGGCCACCAGCCCCGCGCCGAGGCTGAAGCCGGCGAACGCTCCCCAGATCGGGATCACCAAGCGCAGCAGCACCTGGCCGCGGAAGCAGAAGAACGCACCGGCAAGAATCGCCAGGATGCCCAGGAAGAAGTCCTGCATGGGGTCACCGTAGTCCTGTCGTCGGGGTGATCAGCCGGTCCCGATCCGGCCGGCGATGATGCTGGTGACGATCACCGAGGTGATCGTCACGGTGGAGAATCCGGCCACGATCATCTTCGGCAGGATCTCGCCCTCGATGGCGGCGACCTCCTCCGGCGTCTCACCGGCGCCCTTGGCTGCCTCCTGCGACAGGATCATCGTGCCCGGGAAGCCGTAGAGCGATGTCAGGCCGATGGCCACCGACATCGGCACGCTGTAGCCGAGGAGCTTGCCGACAAGGGCCGAGAAGCCGGCGATCCCGGCCACGCCGAACACGAACGCGAGCAGCAGCGGCCAGGCGAGCGCCTTGACGTCGGACGGCTCCACCGTGGCCAGCGGCCCGAACACCAGGATCATGATGGCGATCATCATCAGCCCGAAGGAGTCGATGCCGCCCAGCACCGAGGGCTTGAAGACCCCCGCCGTGCGCAGAGCGATACCGAAGATCAGGGCGACCACGAACGTGTTCAGGACCCCGTTGGTCAGGTTGTTGATGCCGAGGCTCAGCAGGACGACCACCCCGACCACGAACAGGGTGCCCGCCGTCGTACGCAGCGGAGCGGGTAGCAGGGAGTCGTCCGCTGACTTCTCCTCGTCGAGGACGACGGGCGCGAGGTTGCCGGCGCGGTACTCGTCGCGCAGCCGGACCGCCTCGTTGCGCAGGATCAGCGAGGTGAGGGGGAAGCCGATGAGCCCCTGGAGGGCGGCGATCAGCACCGGGAACACCGCGATGCTGGTGAGGCCGACGCCGAGGGCGGCCTCCTGCACGATGATGACCGAGATCGTGCCGCCGCTGAGCGCGCCGGTGCCGGCGACGACGAAGTCGATGACCTGGGCGTAGCCGTCCGCGGCGCTGCCGCTGATGTGGTGTCCGAAGATCAGCCCGGCGACCATCAGCGCGACACCGATGCCGAGCACCGTGGCGATCCCGACCAGGAGGGTCTTCCACTGCTTCTTGAAGTCGTCGAGGCTGATCATCGTCCCGAGGTGCACGATGATGAAGCCCACGACGGCGCCGGCCAGGGCGAGCAGCGACGAGGCCTGGAGCAGATCGTCGGGGAAGATGTCGGACAAGAAGCCGACGAAGAAGATCACCGACGCCACCAGAAGCGACGACAGCAGCGAGCGGGTCTTCTTGGCGACGAAGTCGCTGATGGTCCAGACCAGCATGACGACGACGAACGCGACGACGGAGTTAGTGGGCTCGTCCACGCGGGCCTCCCGATCTGTGAGGGTGGCTCATCTAAGCAGATCCGGCCCGGATGATCGCGCGGAGTCGTGTGGCCTTCTCAGCGGTCCAGCCTGGTGGCTGGAGGACGGCGGCCCAGCCGTCGACGTGCTCGCCGGTGAAGGTGTGGCCGTGCTCCGGCGGCATTCCGAAGCTCAACGGCAGATCGCCGGTGACCTGCCAGAAGGTGACGAACGGAGCCCAGCGCATCTGGGGCAGGATGTCGCGCCCGCGCTCCTCCTCCAGCCAGTCGGGTCGGTTCACGATCAGGTCGGGGCTCCACCAGGTGACCGGGTCGGAGGGGTGCTGCAGGTAGAGCACCCGGGTGCCGGGCCAGGGAGTGTCCGGCGGAATCGAGTCGCGCGGACGGTTGCTGAACCGGACGGTCCGGCCGTCACGGAACACCGGCTCGACCTCGGGGCTGCCGGCGTCGCGCTGGTCAACGAACTCGCGGTACATCGGGTTGAAGTTGGGTGGGCCCACGAACAGAGCGCCGTCGACGCGGTTGCGCAGGTCCGACTCGCCGCTGAAGGCCGTCTCGCCGCCGAACGAGCCCAGGCTCTCGCCGAAGACGTACAGCTTCGGCCGACCGTCGGCGGGCAGCGCGGTCCAACGCTCGTAGACCGCGTCGAAGAGCTGGCGACCCGCCTCACGCGCTCGGCTCTGGTCGACCAGGAAGGAGAGCCAGGACGGCAGGTGGGAGTACTGCATCGACACGGTGGCCGAGTCGCCGCCGGTGAGGTATTCGAAGCTGGAGACCGAGCTGGGCTCGACCCAGCCGGTGCCGGTGGTGGTGACCACCAGCAGGTTGGCCCGGTCGAACCCCCCGGCGCGCTCCAGGTCGTCGACGGCCAGCTCGGCGCGAGCCTCGGTGGTGTCGGCCGAGGCCAGGCCGGCATAGGTCCTGATCGGCTCCAGGGCTGTCGAGCCCGAGAAGTCGCCGATCGCCTCCGCGTCGGGGCCGCTCGCGGCGAAGATCCGGCCCTCCCGGCCCAGGGTGTCCCAGTCGAGCAGCGAGCCCGACCCACCCGAGCGCAGATCGGTGGTCGGCCGGTCGATCTCCGACGGCGTGGTGAGGTCGTGGAGGGCGTAGGTCTGGTCGGCGAACCGGACGGCGGCATCCCACAGCACGCCGCTCAGCACGAGGGCAGTGCCGGTCACCAGCACCAGGACGCCGGTGGCTCGGGCCGCCCGTTGCCCCATCCGTCGCTGCAGGCGTGCCGCCAGCCTGCGGTACGCCGTACCGAAGCTGCGGGCGATGGCCACGAACATGACGAAGAAGATCGCGGCCAACGGCACGATCAGCAGCAGCCGCCACCAGCCGACCTGGTCCAGCCCCACGAGGTCGCGCAGCTGACGCTGCCAGTGCTCGCCGACGACCAGGGCGACCAGTCCCGTGACGCAGGCAGTGACGGTGAAGATCCGCCAGGACCTCGCCCGGCTGCCGCGCCGTTGCCGGTCGGCGTACTCACGCCAGACCCAGGCGCCTGCGGTGCCCACCCCGTAGCCGATGGCGGCGTTCACGCCGACCAGGAAGCCCTGGAACTCCGGCGGCCGAGGCAGCAGGGACGGCGTGAAGGACGACAGCCCGAAGACCAGGGCGACCCACAGGCCCGGGAGGTCGTAGCGACACCGCCTCATGATCGATGCCATCAGGCGTTCCCACACAAGGCCGAACACTACCCAGTTGGCGCCCCCGGCAGGACCGCGGACCAGCCGCCGTCGACGACCAGGTTGGCGCCCGTGACGTAGGACGCGTCGTCGGAGGCCAGGAAGAGTGCGCAGCGCACGGCCTCCTCGGGCTGGCCGATGCGTCCCAGCGGGATGGCCCGGGCGATCGTGTGCATGGGGTGGTCCGCGGCCAGCAGGTCGCCCCGGGTCGCCGGGGTCTCGATCATGCCAGGACTGATGCAGTTCACCCGGATGCCGTACGCCGCGCCCTCGGCGGCGAGCTGGCGGGTCAACGCGATCACCCCACCCTTGGTGACGGTGTGCGCAACCCTTGCGTTGGTCAGCGAACCGGTCAGCCCGGCGGTCGAGCCGACCAGGACGACTGCCGCGTTGCCGCTGCGCTTGAGGTGCGGCCAGGCGTGCTTGACCGGGAAGAACACGACGTCGAGCTCGTGGCGGAGGTTGAAGTCCCAGTCGTCCGCCGTGATCCCCTCCAGCGGACCGAATCGGGTGGCTCCCGCGTTCGCGTAGAGCACGTCGATCCGGCCGTGGGTCGCTGCCGCGTCGTCGACCCAGCGGCGTACGGCCTCCTCGTCGGTCAGGTCGACCGCGTCGATGCCGGGACCGGCCGCCACGTCACAGCCGACCACGACGGCCCCGGCCTCCGCGAACAGCCGCGCGGCCACCGCGCCCTGGCCGGCGGCGGTGCCCGTGATCAGGACGACCCGGTCCTTCACCCGGTGGTCGAGCCTGTCGAGATCGCCATCTCGGCGAACCTGTCCTCGACCCAGTCGGCGGTGAACGCGCCGACGTGCGGGAGGTGGTCGAGCCCGACGTGCTCGGTGGCACCCTCCTCGGGCGTGAACACGCGCAGCTCGCGCTTCGGACTGTTGACGGCCTGCTCGAACGACTGATGGGCGTAGGACACGTTGATCTGGCGGTCGTTCTCGCCGTGGGTGATCAGGAACGGGCAGGTGATCTGCTCGACCACCCCGTTGAGGTGGACGTTCTCGGCGGCCTTGATGAACGTGTCGACGTCGTCGTAGCCCCACACCCAGAGCACGTGCTCCCAGTAGTGGGGCACCGGGTTCTCCCCCTCGCGCTCGAGGCGCTTCTTCTGCACCTCGCCCCAGTTGTGGTTGGCACCCCAGGCGACGACCAGCCTGATCCGCTTCTCGAAGGCCGCAGCGCGAGGGGCGTAGTAGCCGCCGAGCGACCAACCGACGAGGCCGATCCGGTCGTGGTCGACGTCGGCACGGGTCTCGAGGTGGTCCACGCACGCCTTCGCCCAGTCCTCGGTCTCGACGCGCGCCGTGAGGTTCGCGAAGCGCAGGGCCTCGCCGCTGCCGGGGCAGTCGACCATCAACGTCGAGATGCCGCGCTGGGCCAGCTCCTGCGGCCAACCCGACGTGTACATGTGCTCCTTGGTCGAGTCGAGCCCGTTCCACATGATCACGGTCGGCGCCGGGGAGCCGTCGGCTCGCTCGGCCTTCAGGAAGTACGCCGGCAGCTCGGCGCCCTCGAACGGGATGGCCACGCGGGTGGTCGCCGGGTCGACCAGGTCGAACGACTTCTGCAGGACGTCGAGGCCCTGCTGGTAGAACGGGATCCGGTCGGGATCGTTCGAGCTCAACATCCGCTCCGCCTGGCAGACGTAGGCAGCCGAGCGGAAGTACTTCTGGCCGGCAGTCCGCAGGTGGCCCGCCGCCTCGGCTTCCCGGGCCTGGGCGGCCACCTGGTCGGCCACCCTCTTCCACGCGAGCATCAGGTCGCGGGTGCCGGCGTCCCCCTTCTCGGCGGCGTCGCGGATCGGGCGGCAGGCCCGGTCGACCTCGTCGATGGCCCCGCCACTGTTGAGCGTCGCTGCGACACCGAGGCTCCAGATGTAGTTGGTCGGGAAGTACTCGAACACGGGTGGACCTCATCGCTCATCGGTCGGCTGGACTGTGCTCCCGACTGTGCCGGTCGTCACGTCCACGCGGAACCAGCGTCGGGTGATGCTCGGCATCCGTCAGCGCGATGACCGCCGCGCTAGATTGTCCGGACCGAGCGACGGGGGTCACGGATGGTCATGTTCAGAGCGGTCACAGTTGCCACGCTCGCCGGCGTGCTGGTCGTGGCCGGGTGCGCCTCCCCCGACTCCGACCCGAGCGCGGACCACACCCTGCCTCCCAGCTCCGAGCGGGTGCCGCTCAGCTTCCGCGCCGTGGGGGCGATCGCCGTCGCCCACCTGCCGGAGGCCTCGTCGGTCGAGGCGACCTACCAGGAGCCGCGTGAGATCCGAGCCGGTCGGATCGCTGCCGATCTCAGGCTGCGACCAGGCCCTGCAGAGGACGGCGAGCTGGTGCGGGTGATGATCGCCCCCCGGTTCCCCGCACTGCGGTGCACCAAGGTGATGCCGTGCGCCGACCTCCCGTCATCGGGGGGAGCCGCGGTTCAGCTGGCCTGGGAGCGCGAGGCTCCTGAGGAGGACCCCGGCTACGTGGTGGTGCGCGTGAGCCGTCCCCACGAGGTGGCCTTCGTCCTGTACGCCGGTCCGGCGATCACGGGCGACCCTCGGAAGCTGGAGCTGCCGGTCAGCATCGACCGGCTCGTCGCGTTGGCCACCGACCCCTGGCTGCGACTGCGCACCGCCCCGGAGGCGATCACGGCTGGCGACGAGCTGACGGACTGGGGCGGAGGTGAGCCGCCCACCCCGCGCCGTGACTGGGTGCCGCAGACCGGCGACGGGCTGATGCGCCAGTTCGCCCGCGGCCAAGGCGGGGCCGACCGGTGGCACGATCCCGAGGTCTCGCCCTACCAGGACGAGTTCGGCGCCGGCACGATCAGCGGCCGACTCACGCGCGATGCCACCAACGAGAGCGGGGTCGAGACCGTCGACCTGCTGGTCTCGAAGCAGCCGCTGCCCTGGCTGCAGGGCAACACCTGCCGTGGCTCGACGTACCCCGGCAAGTGCTCGCTGTTGAAGAAGTCGCCCTTCGGGCCCTACCTGACTCTCTGGACGCCGACCACCGCCGACGACCCGGGCGAGGCGTGGACGATCCAGGTCCGGCCCGACGAGACCGTGGCCGCGCGGCTCACAGGTGCCACGAAGGTGACCGAGAAGCCAGCCGCCTGGGGCGGGGTCTACGGCTCCGAGACGTTCTTCGAGCCCACCCCGGCCTGGGGCTTCCTGGCCGACCCGCAGATCTTCCTGTTTCCCCTGCCGGACTGATAGGAGGTATCGCCGACAGCTGCCTTCCCGGCTCGGCGGATCTCCCGTTGGCTGGGTCACATGAGCGAACTGACCTTCCCGTCCGGGTTCCTGTGGGGTGTGGCCGGGTCCGGTCACCAGACCGAGGGCGACAACGACGACAGCGACACCTGGTTTGCCGAGCAGGTCAGCCCCACCGTGTTCAAGGAGCGCTCGGGCAAGGCCTGCAACAGCTGGGAGCTGTGGCGCGAGGACGTCGCTCTCGCTGCGGCGATGGGGCTGAACGCCTACCGCTACTCGGTGGAGTGGGCACGGGTCGAGCCGGAGCCCGGGGTGTTCTCCGAGGCGGCGCTCGATCACTACGCCGCGATCGCCGACGAGTGCCTCGCCCAGGGGCTGGCCCCGGTGGTGACGTTCAACCACTTCACCTCGCCCCACTGGTTCGCCATGCGCGGCAGCTGGCTCTCGGCGTCCGCCCCCGGCGAGTTCGCCCGCTACTGCGACCGGGTGATGGAGCACTTCGGCGACCGGATCGCGGTGGCGATCACCATGAACGAGCCCAACCTGTCTCGCTTGCTGACCTGGCTGCACCTGCCCGATTTCGTGCGCGACCTCGAACGAGCGACGCTGGCCGCGGCCACCGAGGCGACTGGCGTGCCGGCCTACCGACTGTCGAACGTGATGCTGCCCGAGGAGATGGACCGGTTCGCCGATGGCATGACCGAGGGGCACCTCGCCGCCCGTGCGGCGATCAAGGCTCGTCGTCCTGACCTCCCGGTCGGGCTGTCGATCGCGATCATCGACGACGTCGTGGTCGGCGACGACGCGAGCGTGCGGGACCGCAAGCGGGCGGAGGTCTACCAGCGGTGGCTCGAGCTCGCGAGGGGAGACGACTTCGTCGGCGTCCAGAACTACGAACGCGTCCCCTACGACGGCAAGGGCGAGGTGCGGCCCGCGGAGGGCGTCACGCTCAACCAGATGGGCACCAAGGTCGAGCCTGGGTCGCTTGCGGGCGCCGTGGCCTATGCCTACTCCGTGGCTCAGGTGCCCGTGCTGGTGACCGAGCACGGCATGGCCCACGACGACGACACCGTGCGAGCCGCCTTCATCGAACCCGCTCTCGAGGCCCTGCACGGGGTGATCGAGCAGGGAGTCCCAGTGCTGGGCTACTGCCACTGGACGTTGCTGGACAACTTCGAGTGGATCTTCGGCTACGACTTCCACTACGGCCTGCACGAGGTGGATCGGGAGACCTTCGAACGGACGCCCAAGCCGAGCGCTGGTGTGTACGCCGCGTTCGTGCAGGGTCTAGCGTAGAAAGCATGGCGAAGAAGAAGTGGTCGGAGCTCTCGCAGACTCAGCAGCGCCTCGTCGTGGTGACCGGGCTCGTCGAGCTGGCGCTCACCACCATCGCCGTCCGCGACCTGGCGAACCGGCCCGCAGAGTCTGTCCGTGGACCCAAGTGGGCGTGGAAGATCGGCTTCCTGGTCCAGCCGTTCGGCCCGATCGCCTACCTCGTCCTCGGTCGTCGCTAGGCCGCCTCGTCGGGGAGCCCGGGTGCGGGCTCGGGTGATCGGTAGGTGTTGCCGGTCGGGGTGACGGTGGTGACGGTGCCGTCGGGGCCGGGTCTGGCGCGCCAGCCGACGGTTTGTTTGGTGTAGTTGCAGGCCTCGCAGAGTCCTTGGCTGTTGATCGCCGAGCTGGGTCCGCCGTCGGTGTGGGCCTGGATGTGGTCGTGGTGGCGGATGGGCGCGTCGCACCAAGGGGTGCGGCAGCGTCGGTCGCGCAGGTCGATGAAGTCGGCGATCCCGGAGGGGAAGCAGCGCGCGCTCGATTCGAGGGCGACGAGTCGTCCGCGGTGGGTGTAGAGCCGGCGGACCCAGGCCTCCTCCCGGGTGGCGGCGTGCGCGACGAGTCGACGCGCGTGGCCCGCGGGGATCGGGCCGTGGCCGACCACGTCGGCGACCTCGCCGCCTGGGTGGTCGCCGTCGACGGGGGCCAGCAGGGCGGTGTCGGGCATGACCAGGTTGACCGTCACCGGCACCGCGGACGCCTCCGTCTGTCCGGTGAGGCGTTCGACGAGGGTGTCGGCCATGATCTGGCCGCGGCCGCGGGGGTCGCCGGTGGCGCGGGTGGTGTCGGCGTGGTGGGTGAGGGCGGCGTAGGCGGCCACCCCCTGGGCGACAGGGAGGAGGGCGGTGAGGTAGGTCATGGTGTCGGGGGCGGGTCGCAGGGTCACGCAGCGTTCGGTCTCGGCGCGCGAGGCCCGGGCGACCGCGGCGTGGGGGTCGGCGAGGTAGGCCAGGGCGCGGGTGTGGGCGGCAAGGGCGCGGTCGCCCAGGGTGGTGACCTGGTCGGGGTGTGCCCACAGCTGGGCGTCGATGCTCTGGCGGTCGTGACGCGACACGCAGGCGGTCTCGCGGACGATCAGGGTGGCGCGCCACTCGTTGAGCAGCCCGCTCTCCAGGGCGGCCAAGGTGTGCGGCATCTCGTGGACCAAGGCCTTGGCCAGGCCCAGCAGCCGGCCGCCGCGGTGGGGTGACTCGCGGCGGGCCAGCGCGATCTGGGCACCGATCCCGGCCCCGACCCGGGCACGCGGGGTCCCCGACGCTTGTTGCTCGGCTTCTTGGGAGGCGGCGAACTCGACCGCGATCCTCACCTGCGCGGCACAGATCGCCGACTTCACCTCCTCCAGGGCCCGCAGCTGCTCGATCCGACCGGCATCGTCGACGGCAGGATCCAAGGAGGCCACCCGCGCGGCCACGCACCGCAGGTCGACGGCAATCATCGGCTCCCCCGCTCCAGGGGTGCCAACGGCCGATTGATGGGAACCATAGTCGAACATGTGTTCTGGGTATCTGCTTAAGTGAAGTACGGGTTGGCGTCTGGTCGCAGCAGTG